>PDWI01005893.1_pt1 | contig 15607 bp, 6 predicted proteins | sample 1430891 | NCBI WGS metagenome assembly PDWI01 (sample SAMN01162508, study PRJNA174530) | Oral metagenome, whole genome shotgun sequencing project. | biome: Marine environment; feature: Marine mammal; material: Swab sample of the gingival sulcus; isolation source: swab sample of gingival sulcus... | reverse complement strand
ACCTAATGAAGACTTTAGGTATGCTTTACTATGGCCTGATTATGCGCTATTTGCCCATGGATTGCTCGCTCATCATATATATATCCCCCTGCTGGCCTATGCACCTAGAAGGGGGACAAATGCGCCTGATAGCTAGCACTATTCAGGAGAGAACTTTGATAGCCAGAATACACTATGACCTTATAGCCAGCCCTTTCCCTACGCTAGAGCATTCTATACTAGAGGTAGGTAACATATATAACTATCTATATACCAGTATAAAAACGTACTGGATGAAAAATGCTTGCCCCTAAAAATACACAGAATACGGAAGTAAATCGCTAGTAAAGTGAGAAGTGCTACCCGCTATTCATCCTGCACTCCCCTACTCCACCTCCTTCCTAGGTGCAAAATAAAGATCGTTTTGGGTAGATGGGCTTGCTTCGCGGAGCGGAAAAAGCGAATTCACCAGCATGAGCAGGGGGACTTTTCCACGGTGGACTCCCACCTAGCTACATTCTCGCAATTATGCGTGGGCCTGTAGCCATACCGATATTCTGCCTTGATTAGCATCACCTAGGCATCTGCTCTCCAGCTTAGCTGCGGGAAGCCGTAGGCAGGATAGATATAAATATCCTGAATCGTTTTATTCCGGCGTGGCAAGTAATTCGCTACCGACTAGCTGCCAGAGATTAATATCCTCCATGCAACGCGCATTGGATACACGCTACCCGTAGGCATAGCGGTTTTTCGCTTTGCTAACAGAGCGAACGCCCTGGCTCGCCCGACAGTTGCCGCATTCCTAGAATGGTGAATAGGTATAAACCGAATTTGGGGGGTGTAAATGGAAGTGGGGTTTTCATTACTGCGCACGGCAACATGTAGACCTCCCCCTTGGGAAGCTCCCACGCGAATTCAGAGCCCCTTTGGTCTGGCTAGCGCAATCTAGCTGATGCGTGCGCCATTGGGTACGGGCTGGGTGGGCTGCAGCAGGACTGTACCCTCCATTTCGCTGACGGCCGCCAGAACGAGCACCTCGGACTTGACCCCTGCGATGCGCTTTGGCTCGAAGTTAAGTACGGCGACAACCTGCATGCCAACCAGCTGCTCTGGGGTATAGTGCTCGGTCAACTGGGCAGAGCTACTCTTCTGCCCCAAAGGACCAAAGTCTATACGGAGCTTATAGGCGGGCTTACGCGCCTTCTCATTGGGCGAGGCCTCAAGGATGGTACCCACGTACATATGTACCGCCTCAAATGCTGAATAGTCAATGGTTTCCATAGGTCTATTGTTTGGGGGCTAACGCCCTGTTTCTCTATTCGTGGTTTACCAAGGGAATGCGGAATGCTTGCGCGCTTAATAGCCTACCAGCTGGGTGATGGTCGCCATGGCGAGCAGGGTGATGAATAGGAGGGTTTTAAGCTTGACACGTTGGGTAGAAAGGAGCATGCGGGCAATGGGAATGGTGATGGTAAGCCCGAGCGCCAGGGTTATTCCCGGAGCAGCATTGGCTAGCACTAAACCTAGAAGGAGGGAGACAATGGTAAATATTCTAAGGTTTCTGGCCAGCAGAAAGCTGTTTCGCTGGCTGCTCAGCTGGGGCGGGTAGAGCAGCTCGGCCACTATCCAGAGGGCGATTAGGGTTAGCCAGTAGGCTAGCCGGAGCGGGTTGGCGAGCATGCTGTTAAGCAGCACTTCCGGCGATAAGCCTGCAATGCTATAGTCCGGGAGGTAGGCCAGCAATGGTAAACCAAAGAGATAGCACGCTGCTAGGGAGAAGGCGTGTGGCAGCGCCGTACCGACCAGCCAGGCGCAGAATATGCGTAGATCCATCGCCCTTTGTTGGATCGTGGCTAGAGGGGCTAGCAGCAGCAGCGGGGTGTAGGGGAAAAAGAGTAGGCTTGCGACTGAGATAGAGAATGAGGCTCGTAGTACCCTACTGCTAAGGTTATTATTAGATCCAGCTACGGCCAGAAGGTAGCTTCCATAGATGATGAGTAGCATGCCGATTTCGGGGGCAAGCATAGGTGTTCTAGTAAGGCTGAGCGAGGTGGCGCTCAGGCAGGCCAGAAGGATGTAAATCCCCGTTCGGAACAGGGAGCTGAACAGGCGGTTCATAAGCATCCGTACGGCGAAGGCTGTTCCCAGGAGAAGCAGTAGTTCCAGCACCTTGAGGATGTAGGGATTAACCCCACTGAGTAGCAGGAAGATTATCCGGGCATGCCTCTGCGATTCCTGCAAAACGGGGGGGTGGAGGTAGAGGCCTCCCCCCCACATTGCAAGAACTATCAGCGCAGCCCAGACGGCTTGTGCTGGATGCTTATGCCTAAAAAGCGCAAGCATGGAAGGCTACTGGGCAGAGTAGCGCATGATGTCCTGCCCAATATCGCCGCGAGAGGTTTTACCCTCAAAGGAGATGCTATCGGCAACTTTCTGAGCCTTCTCAAGAGCCTCCTGAAGATTTTTCCCCCTGCCGCAGGCTGAGAAGACACGTCCCCCCTTAGTAGAGAGAATACCATCCTCTAGGCACGTACCAGCATGAAAGAGCTTGCACTGCCCGTTCCAGACCTTCTCGATTGTGATTTCCTTGCCGGTCTCGTACTTCCCCGGGTAGCCCTCCGAGGTGAGCGATATAGATACGCAGAAATCATCGTTGACCTCCATGGTGCTGTCCCCAAGCTCCCCCCTGGCCGCATTGAGCAGCATGCCGGCAAATTCGCCCTCAACTCGTTGCATGACCACCTGCGTTTCGGGGTCACCCATGCGTACGTTATACTCGATAACCTGTGGCTCCCCCTCGGGGGTGCACATCAGACCGAGAAACATGAAGCCCACGAAAGGATAGCCCTCCTCGCGCATGCCCTTGAGGGTGGGCTTGATAACACGCTCCTCCACCTTGGCCATGAAGGCATCGCTAATGTAGGGTACTGGGCTAACCGAGCCCATACCTCCTGTGTTCGGCCCCCTGTCGCCATCCAGCGCACGCTTGTAGTCTTTCGCCGGGGGGAGGAGGTAGTAATCTTCTCCGTCGCATATCGCAAAAACGGAGACCTCTCGCCCGTGGAGGAACTCCTCGATAACAACCGTGCTACTTGCCTCGCCGAACTGCCCGTCGAGAAGGGCCCTAAGCGCCTCATTGGCCTCCTCAAGGGTCTCGGGGATGATCACCCCCTTGCCACCCGCCAGACCGTCAGCCTTGAGGACATAGGGGGGCTTTAGAGTGCTGAGGAACTCCACCGCCTCCTCCATGCTCTCACGGGTGAAGGTACCGTAGCGAGCGGTCGGGATGTTGTGCCGGGCCATAAAGTCCTTGGCGAAGCGCTTGCTCCCCTCGAGCTGAGCTGCCTTCTTGGAAGGGCCAAAGACGGGGATATCCCGTAGGGCAAGATCCTTCTTAAAGTAGTCTACCAGACCGTCTACCAGCGGCTGTTCAGGGCCGACTATAACGAGGTTAATCCTAAGGTCTATGCACATTTGCCGAATCCTTTCGAAGTCGGTGGGGTCGCCCGGTACGCGTTCAACCTTGTCCTCCTCCATACCCGGATTCCCATTCAGTGCGTATACCTCTGGCTTGCTGGGACTCTGGAGCAAGCGCCAGGCAAGGGCATGCTCTCGGCCGCCTGTTCCAATAATGAGTATCCTCTTCTCGTTCGATAGTGTCATATGTAGTGCTCTTTTACTGGCTTGCAAAGGTAGGAAAAAATAGCGTAGACTACCCTATTCGCGCATGCTCGGGCACAGAAAGACCAATATGAAGAGGCAAAAAAAGCGGGGTGTCGCTCTAGGCGAACACCCCGCATGGGTAGTTTATCATTACAGGGCCATCCTAACCCATAGCCCCCTCAATCAGACTATCGTCTACCAGGTTTGGCATGGTAACCTGTAGCTCGGGCGAGCGGTCCATCTCGCGGGCTATGGCGAACATGGCGCTGGGGTTGCGAGCCCAGGAGCGGCGCGCTATGCCATTGTTCACATCCCAGAAGAGCATCCGCTCCAGGCGCATATCCGCCTTGGCTGATCCGTCAACTACCAGCCCAAAGCCACCATTAATCACCTCGCCCCAGCCTACACCACCACCATTGTGGATGGATATCCAGGTTGCCCCACGAAAACCATCGCCGATGACGTTGTGGATGGCCATGTCGGCAGTAAACTGCGATCCGTCGTAGATGTTGGAGGTCTCGCGGTAGGGGGAGTCCGTCCCAGACACGTCGTGGTGGTCCCTACCCAGCACGACGGGGGCGCTCAGCTTACCTAGGCGTACCGCCTCGTTGAATCGGTGGGCTATGCGCGCACGTCCCTCCGCATCAGCATAGAGGATACGGGCCTGCGAGCCAACCACCAGCTTGTTCTGCTGCGCCCCCTTTATCCAGAGGATGTTGTCCTCGAGCTGCCCCTTTATCTCCTCGGGAGCGGTCCGGAGCATATCCTCCTGCACCTCCAGGGCAATCTGGTCGGTCAGGGCGAGATCTTCCGGCTTACCCGAGGTACACACCCAGCGGAAAGGACCAAAACCGTAGTCGAAGAACAGCGGCCCCATGATGTCCTGGACGTAGGAGGGGTAGCGGAAGGTCTTCCCGTCCTCGGCCATGATGTCCGCACCGGCACGGCTCGACTCCAGCAGGAAGGCATTCCCGTAATCGAAGAAGTACATACCACGCGTAGCCAGAGTATTGATGGCCTTCACCTGGCGACGGAGCGAATCATATACCTTTTCCTTGAACTCCTCAGGCTTGCTGGCTATCATCTCGTTAGCCTCGTCGAAACTCAAACCCACTGGATAGTAGCCCCCAGAGAAGGGGTTGTGCAGGGAGCTCTGATCGCTACCCAAATGCACCTGAATATCCTCCGTAGCCAGGCGCTCCCATAGGTCAACCACATTCCCCTGGTAGGCTATCGACACGGCCTCCTTATCGGCCATGGCCTTCCGCACCCTGGGTAGCAGCTCATCGAGGCTTTCGAATATTTCGTCCACCCAGCCCTGCGCATGCCGCTTCTGGGCCGCATGGGGATTCACCTCGGCAATGATGCTCACCACGCCGGAGATCTTACCGGCCTTGGGCTGTGCCCCCGACATGCCCCCAAGTCCGGACGAGACGAAGAGCATGCCGCCGAGGTCCTTAGCATCCGCTGCCTTTCTGGTACGTCCGGCGTTCAGCACGGTGATAGTCGTACCGTGGACTATGCCCTGGGGACCAATGTACATGTAGGAGCCGGCCGTCATCTGGCCGTACTGCGAGACCCCCAACGCATTAAAGCGCTCCCAATCGTCTGGCTTCGAGTAGTTCGGAATGACCATCCCATTAGTTACCACCACCCTCGGTGCATCGGGATGTGAGGGGAACAGCCCCATCGGATGGCCCGAGTACATAACGAGGGTCTGGTGGTCCGTCATGGTGGCCAGGTACTTCATTGCGAGGCGGTACTGCGCCCAGTTTTGGAATACCGCACCGTTACCCCCGTAGGTAATCAACTCCTCCGGATGCTGCGCCACAGCCGGATCGAGGTTGTTCTGTATCATGAGCATGATGGCTGCAGCCTGCCGGCATTGGGCTGGGTACTCATCTATAGGACGGGCGTACATCTCGTAGGACGGGCGCAGACGATACATGTAGATGCGCCCGTACTCCTTTAGCTCGGCGGCAAACTCTGCCGCTAGCTCGGCATGCTGCTCCTTGGGGAAGTACCTTAGGGCATTGCGTAGCGCCAGCTTCTGCTCCTCAGCCGAGAGGATGTGCTTACGATGGGGTGCATGGCTAAATGCCGCATTGAGCGGCCGTGGGGCGGGGAGCTGGGCGGGGATGCCAGCCAGTATTTCACGCTGAAAATCGTTCATAGTATATATGCTTGTTTAGATAGCCTCAAAGATAGGTAGTATTCGCCGCAAAAACAAGCCCACGAACTCCTTAACGGGATTTCACGCTCAGAACCGGCGAGTTGTATCGGCATTTATACTCCTGTAGCCGATGGCGTCCCCCCTCCTCCATGCCGCTATTCAGCAGGTCATAGCGAGTGCTGCAGAAAGGGCAAACAGCCTCGAAACCCTCGAGCGTAAGGCTTACCGGGCGGTCGGGCAGGTGCTGAGGGCAGGTCGCATCATAAGCCTTGAAACGTTCCCCATCCGGGCAGTGCAGGATGTACACTCCCCTACCCTGAAATCCCTCATTTTTATATGTATAAAGACTCCCTGGAAAAGCCAGCTGTTCATACTGTGGCAGGTTCAAAGGGAGGTGTAAGTTTACGTATACCCTTGGTGCTGGAGTGGCATCCTCATCATCGCAGCCTAGCAACATGAAAAGCGCTAGGGAGAAGAATAGCACTAGCCAAAGTCTAGCCAAGGGGCTAGAAGAACTCATCCCCCCCATCCCCTTCCTGAGCTACAGAATCGGTGGTATTGCAGCTGAAGGATACCCCTCTAAGGGTCTCTGGCACTGCCCACTGATCATTCTCATTAATACCAGAGCTCGGGTCAGCATAGGCCTTCTGCATGAAGAGGCCTTCGATTGGTAAGGCCATGCTCGCCCCCTGGCCGTAGGCTATGCTATTGAAGAACACCTGCGGGTCCTCAGCTCCCACCCAGGTGCCCAACACAATGTTGGGGTGTATCATCATAAACCACCCATCAGCATTATTCTGCGTCGTGCCGGTCTTCCCACCCAAAGGCCCTTTAAGCTTATAGATATAGCGCATGCGAAGCCCCGACCCGTGGTCCACCACTCCTCGCAGGAGGTTGACCATGAGGTAGGCCGTCTCGGGGCTGATTACCACCCGCTTTTCGGGGTAGAAGCGCGATATGATATTCCCGTTCTTATCCTCTATCCGGTCGACGAGCAGGGGGTCTATATGCCACCCCCCGGAGGCAAATGCGGTGTAGGCCGCCGTCAGCTCGTAGTTGGTAATCAGGGATGTACCCAGGAAGATGGACCATACGGGATCAATGAAGCTATGTATGCCCATCTTGTGCATGAGATTGGCTACTGCATGCGGCGTGAACTGCTTGACCAGCCAGGCCGAGATGTTGTTCACCGAGTTAGCCAGCCCCCACTTAAGGGTAACCATCTCCCCATCATGGCGCGTCTTCCCGGAGTTCTTCGGAGTCCAGGTCGAGTTCCCCACCTGGAAAACCTGCGGCACGTTGGGCACCTTCATGCAGGGGGAGTACCCCTCCTGCATGGCCAGCGTGTAGAGGAAGGGCTTAATTGTAGAGCCTATCTGCCTACGGGCTACGTACACCTGGTCGTATTTGAAGTACTTAAAGTTATTCCCACCCACGTAGGCACGCACCCGCCCAGAGTTCGGCTCCATGGCGATGAAGCCGCAGCGTAGTATCTTCTTCATGTAGACCATGGAGTCGTAGGGCGTTATCACCGTATCGATATCCCCCTTCCATGAGAAGAGCGTCGTTTTCACCTTCACGTGGAAGGCGCTGTCTATCTGCTGCTGAGATGCTCCGGCCGCCCGCATGCTACGATAGCGCTCGGTACGCACTATGCCGTGGCGTATCACCTGCTCGCGCATCTTCTTGTCCACCTTGTAGCTGAAGAGCGAGTTCTTCTTCTCGCGGAAGAAGGCCGGCTGGAGATGCCCCCCCAGATGCTGCGCTATGGCCTCCTCGGCGTAGCGTTGCAGCTTCGCATTAATAGGCGTGTAGATCTTCAGCCCGTCCCTGTAGAGATTGTAAGGTGTGCCATCGGGCTTGCGGTTCTTATTGCACCACCCATAGAGTTCGCTCGTCTCCCACAGCAGCGAATCGGCCTGGTACTGCTCACGGACGCTATAGTTCTCACGTTTAGGCTTATTGGCCGTCATCTGCAAGCGCAGCAACTCGCGGTAGTAGGTCGCCAGCCCCGAGTTGTGATCCTGCATCCTGTACTTCAGGTTCAGTGGTAGCTGCGTGAGCGAATCGTACTCCTTCTGCGTCAGCCGCTCACACTTCAACATCTGCCCCAGCACCACATTACGACGCTTGAGCGATCGCTCCGGATGGCGAACCGGACTATAGCGCGTAGGCCCTTTTACCAGCCCCACCAGCAGAGCAGCCTCCTCCACCCGAAGCGAATCGGGAGTGGTCGAAAAGAAGGTACGTGCCGCCATCTTGATACCAAAGGAGTTCGAACCGAAGGGCACCGTATTGAGGTACATAGTCAGTATTTCATCCTTCGTATAGTTGCGTTCGAGCTTTACGGCCGTTATCCACTCCTTGAACTTTGCCAGCGCCAGGCGGCTCACACGAACCAAACCATTGCTGGAACGGGCAGTATCACGAGGGAAAAGATTCTTGGCTAGCTGCTGCGAGATGGTCGATCCACCCCCTGCTCCCCGCTGGCGCAGAATGACCGTTTTCAGAATTACACGCCCCAACCCGAAAACATCGATACCCGAATGGGAATGAAAGCGCTCATCTTCCGTAGAAATCAACGCGGCCGAAAGGTGAGGAGAAAGTTCATCGTGCGTAACTCCAGAACGATTCTGGATGTAGAAAGACCCCAGAATGGTATGATCATCGGCCAGCACCTCGCTCGCTAGATTGCTCTTCGGGTTCTCCAGCTCCTCGAACGAGGGCATCGGCCCGAAAACCCCGAGGGCAATCAGCGTGAACAGCAGCACCACCAGCAGGAAGAGGGAAATGAACGTTCCCCAGAATATCCGAATGAACCTCCTCGCAAAAAGGCTTGTCTTCTTCCCTGTCTTCTCTGTCTGCGCATCCATTGGCTTGAACCCTAGCTTATATGTACCCTATCGGGGGCAAAAATACTATTTTTTCCCATCCCTTCTACTCCGGGAACACGGTGTAGACCGGCCCCGTCGGAATAGGACGAGAAACCCATATCACCTTCACCTTCCTATCCGGGCAACGACCATCCGCTTGGCTCGCCTTGATATTCAGCCGCAGCTTATAGCCAAACGCCTCATCCTTGGAGAACTTCACCTTAACCTCACCTTGGGTGGTGGAGGACTCTAACCCAACTTTTTTTGGCATCATGCTAGAAGGGATTGCGAAGATCGGCTCTACCTCCCAAGCATACACAAAGCCTGTACGTGTATCGCTATAAGCGTACTTCCTGAGATTTTCCAGTTGAGGGTCCAGGACGCACACCTTCTCAGCCCCTATAATATCACCGTTGGGGCGCTCCAGCACCTTCACCGTAAAGTCTATCCAATCCGTACAAATCTCCTCCATGCGCACCTGCATCCGCACCTCACCAGTAACGTCGTCCGGAAGCTTAAATGTATTCCTATTCGGCACCGTAGAAGTTGTGAACGCCGACCCCAGCAAGGAGTCGACATCCCTCCACTCGTACTTACCACCAATGTCCCCATTGTCCGTCACGTGTACCGTAACCTGGTCGCGCTGGCAAACCTCAAGCACCCCACCAAGCGACTCTGGGTCAAGCTTCAGCGGCGAGACCGATCGGAGTTTTAGGCTCTTAAAAGACTTGCAGGTCTCCCGCCACGAAGCCGTCAGCGTAATATCATAATTGCGACCGGGCAGGTATAGGAAATCTGTGGAAAGCTGGTCGTCATGGGTGAACTCCCCAAAGGGCGATACCGACCACTTTACCTTCACCTCATTACCATTCACCACTCCCGTAAGCGCTAGGTTCTTACCGCCACATACCTCCTTGGGTGTAGTACCATCACCAATCTGCACCACTTCGGGAGTTCGAGCTACCGTCGCCCAGTCCTCACCAACAGCCCCCTCCTCATACGGCGCACTGTCGTAGCTATACTGCATGGACACCAACCTTATGTTCAAATAGTTGTCAATCCAACTCTTCTTCACGGGTAGGGTCAGCTTATCGGGAGGCGTAGGCTTGTTGAGGATTTCCGTTTTTCTAGACACCTCCGTCCCATCCGGGGCAATCAGCGCAAAGACCACCTTCAGCTTATAGTCCGGCAGCGTATTCTTGCTCGGGTCCTCCAGTAGGAGCGGCACCTTTCCTGTGAGATCCTTCACGCACACCGGTGCCATACTGGCAAACTGCAGCATGGGGCGCAGGTCTCGCTCCGTGCTCACCACTGAGTAGGCGGTGCGCTGAAGGCTATAGCGCTGAAGCTCCGCGCTCTTCAGCACAGTAGGCTCATCCGAGCTGCTCTGCGTCGCTATGGCATTCCACTTACCTGATGCATCATCTACCCCCTTGGAGTACCTACCAATCTGCAGATGCTTGTACTGCTGGGGGGGCACACCAAGCGAACTCTTCTCTATCGTTACGTAGCTGTTCACGCCTTCACCAGCCACCAGCCAGGAGAAGCTGGGGTTGAGGTATACCACATCCTTACCCTGCGCATCTTCACCGTAGTGGCTCTTGTCGCTATGGGGAGTAGGCATCTTGAACTCCACCATCGAGGGTAGCATAGTATTCACGAACTCCAGGCTAAACTGATTGCCCATTTGAACCCCCCCAGATAGCATCTTCTGACCGAAGGGGCAACGGTAGAGCAACGTCTGGTTCATGATGGGCATTACGTGCATCGGCCCCTCCACGTAGGACTTCGGCGAGCCCAGCTCCTCAGGCGTACCTCCGTAGTTCGACTCCTTCGGATGGTAGAGTAGGCGATCCTGCTGATTCAAAGCTACGTTCGTCTGATAAGCGGGAGTCTTCAGCCTACCCGACCGAAGCAGCAGCTTCGTGAGAACCTCCACCTTAGCCCCCTCACCCATCCTTACCCCGTTCGGATTATTCACAATCAGCGTCTCCAGCGAGCTGTCACCAGTAAAATCCGATCGACCAGCCAGTACACCGCCACCTATTTGCTGCTCGGCATCCTCACCACAGAATTCCACCACCTCATTGCGAATGGATGTAAACGATGCGTTCGCATCCCGCTCCATCGTCCCCTTGATACGTAGCAAGACCTTCTCCTGGCTACCATAAATCGGCATGAAGGTAAAGGTCGACTTCCCCTTCACCCACAGCTGCTTACAAACGGTAAGCACCCGGTCGTCCCCCTGCTCGCTTATGATGCTCAGCATCTGCTCACCGCTACCCCAAGTCCACAGGTAGGGAATCTCCATGTTGTTATCCAGCAGAATCTTATTCTTACCAGTCCCTGCCAGGATGAGCATCCCCTCATTCCCACAGCCGAAGAACTCTGAATAATCAGCATCAGGGAGTTGGCCATGGCGTAGCTCCAGCGCCCCCACCCCACTCACCGTCCGGAAGCTTGCAAACTCACTACCTTTCTGCAGCACCAGGCGGGTTCCCTGCGAATCGCCCTTAGCTCCCTTTAACTCCAGCGAGAGGTTACGCTTCTTCTTGGTCAAGTTCACCGTATGCCCCTCTCTGATTATCACATTGCAACCCTCAGGGCCATCTGCGAAGTTCACCGGTAGCGCAGGATTGATAGCATCCTCCCAGATATCATCGTTCCAATCACCACTCCCAGTCGACTGCACCGTCCGCACCTCCGGGCAGGCCGGCTTATGCGCAACGGTGTAGTCGCCGTTTACAGCATCAAGCGTGCTATTCGCCTCTATGCTCCATGTTGACCGTATTTGCTGGCTGGAAATTAGCACATCCTCGGGCTTGCGATGCTTCCACTGCCCCGCCTTCTCGTTGAACATGTAGGGCTTGGCCTCCCCCTGCTGCAAGCTTTGCGCCAGTTCCGGCACATTAGGAGCCTCAAAGAGCATACTCCCCTCCAGCTGCAGGGGCGCACCCTCCGACCAACGAATCGGCCAGTAGTACTTCAGCGCCTTGTCCAGCTCCTTCGGATCGTGCGCAAAATGGTGAACCGCTACATTACCCACGCTCACCGTTCCAGGCTTCCCATTGCTCGACGTCAGGGTTAGCTCCACCGGCGTGTAGTACTTATCCGTACCCAGCGGGAATCGCATAACCGGGGGTACCGTAAGCTCTGGCAGCTGGCGGACTATCCCACCCGCCGATATCCGTCCCGAGGTCTCGACGTAGTTCCCATCACTCCCCAGCGTGGGATGCGCCCCGTAGCCCTCCACCCGCGTCTGCGCGCTGAGGTACATCTGCCGATCGCCCAGTTTCAGCTTTCCGCCCAGCCCCAGCTTCTTCCCTAGCACGCGGATGTCCGTATCCACTATCGCCGGGCCATTCTTTACGTACAGGTTGCCGAAGGCCCCCGCACCAGACACTCGGTTGGGTAGCGATACCCGCACAAGCTCCACCCCGCCTTTTACCTCCGAATCATAGCCCAAACGGTTGATAACATCCCCCTTTACCACCACCTTCACCTGGTTCGTATGTAGCCCCAGCCGTAGGCTCGGCGCCCCCGAGATTTCCAGCAGACGACTAACAAGCACATCCGGAATCTCGCTTATGCTCTGTGGCTGGAGACTTAGCCCCAACCGGCTATCAGTAAGCAGGGTGCTAAAATCCGCAACGGCATTCTTACCAAGCACCAGCCGCTGCTCATCCAAGCTCGACTGCCCTGCGAAAGTCGTTACATTGTCCTCCCCCTTATAGCTACCCAGCAGTTCAAATGTCCCCTCAACCCGAAGATTCTCCCCTGAGGTGAACTCGCTCCCCTCATTCACCCGTAGCAGGTGGCTAACCGTCAGCGGGCTACCATGCACCTGCGCACGGCCGGACACCTCCAGGTCCCACAGCGGCACATTGCTCTTTACACGCAGCGGAGCGCTCGCCCCCTGCGACTTCAGCAGCAGCAGCCCGCGCATCTTCTCTACCCCCGAGAAGATGTACGCATCGCCCTCCGGCGCCTTCGAAGCCAATGAATTGAGCTCCAGCACCCCCCCATTCATATGCATATCCCCAAAGAGCTCCAAGGCCGAAGACTTATCCTTGTGCTGCTCACCATAGCCATACACCCGCACAAGCCCCCCATGCTGACGGTACGTCAGGAAGCCCAGGTGGCTATCGGCCGGCCGCCGGAAGCCACCGTAGATATTCACCGTTCCGCCTACCCCCACCTCGAACACCGCCGAACCCGTCGACGTGTATTCCAGGCTACCGTTGTACTGGCTGGTCGGCACATCAACCCCCACCTCCAGCTGCCCATTCAGCACGGAGAGCCGCCCATTCAGCAGCACCGAGCTCATCGCGTAATCCTTCATGTGCGCCAGCTGGACATGCGTATCAGCACCATCAATCACCAGCGTGCCCTCCGGCTTAATCTCCATCAGCGACTTCCTCGAAAGCGCCGCCGGCCCCACCGTCCCATCTACACTCCTAGTCAAATACTTCAGAACCAGCTGCCCCCGAACTATATCAATCAAGGGCTTGTTGGATTCCTCCAAATCCGTATTCCAGATGAAGCCACTCCCCTCCACCACCACCCGCTGCTGGCTACTCCCCTTGACTACATGGAAAAAGCGCCCCATCCGTATCGGCTTCCCCGTACCATATACCCGAGAGTCGTTATTGGACGTGAAGTAAAAATGGAACGAACTCCTCAGCCCATCCGCATTGACATTGTCCGAATAGAGCTTCGACTCCACACCGCTATTATTCTCCAGATCCCCACGCAGATATATTACATCGTAGTAGGTCCTATCCATCGCTTGCTGGGCCGGGCTGAAGTTAATGCTCCCCTTCTGGCCTATCCGCAGGGACTTCAGCATGTAGAGCACCTGGCTGGTCTCCCATACCTTCGGGTTCGGGGCATACTGCGCCGGGTTGCGACCAGTCCGCCATTGCCCGCTGCGCAGATTGAAATCCCCATTCACCACCAGCTTCCGACGCTTGAATTCACCAGCTACGCTACGGCACGTCGCCTGGCTCGCCGCACCATCCTCCGCACCAGCGAGCGTCATATTCCCATTTACCGTCACCTCATCCGTCGTCTGATTGAACACTATTTCAGAACCAGCCGCCGGCTTCAGTTCCAGATGCCCGTACGTCGCCTTGTCCGGTAGCTGGTAAACGCCAGCATCCTCCGTGTAGAACACCGTCGTACCGTAGTTCTTGGGCAGATTATCCGGAGTTCTGTCAGAGTCAAAAGAGGACAAATCCCCTATCGGAAGCAGGAAATACCCCTTATTCACAACGGCATTTATCTTCTGCGGGGATAGTAAAAGCCTACCGCTACCCGACACCTTACCCAGAATATCTATCTTGTAGCGCCATGGACTGCCCACCCGCTTATAGCGATTGACCGGATTGCCCAAATCAAGCTCCCCATCCAGTACCAGCTCGTCGCACCCCCACTTCCGCAGTTGATACACACCTGGGTTGGGCCAAATACCATTTATCTCCTCTTCGCTGGGGGCCTTCACATGATGATTCGCACGTATATGCACCTTGTCGCCCTTCCACGGTACGCGATGGTCAGGCTCTGCTGCTGCAACATCCTTCCAGGTCGTCTCGCCCGGCCTCCTCCACTGCCATATGCCTGCCTTAACCCACTCCCCGCTTCCCTTCGTCCGCCATTCATAGCGACGATCCGCTTTATACGCTATCGCGTAGTCCCCATCCGCATTCGCCGACAGGTTGTAGTAAATCTCCTGGGTCAACTTGTCCCACACCTCCTCTCTGTACCGCCAGAGCCACATCTTCCACGGATTAAGCCACCCCCCTCCCGAAGGCATCGCGCTCGTACCAAAGGTCGCCTTCACGCCCGACCACAACTTCTCCTCCGAATGCAAGGTCCAGTAGTAGTCCGGCGGATCCTTATCGTCCTGCACCAGCGGATGCCGCCCGTAAACGTACACGCAGTTCAGCGCACCCCTATTCGAGAGCGACCCCTCCAGCTCCACCGACTTGTTCCCGAAGGGGAAAGTAAACTTGCTACCCTCCCCTGCGCCGAACACCTTCGTTACTCCCTTACAACCGTACTCCCCGGACATTTTCACCCTGCCGGTGCCCGCCTCAACCGTACACCCCGCACCCAGAACCAGAGGCCGGTAGCCTATGTCGAAAACCTTCCCATTCAGATTCAGCTCTTCCTGCACCTCTAGCTCATTCTCCAGGCGGCTATTCTCCTCCAGCACCAGCCTGTCTATCTTCGCACCATGCTCCCCCCGTAGCACCCCCTTCAGGTGCACGCCACCAGCACTAGCCAGAATCTGACCACCCCAGCTGATATCAGCCTCTTCGTCTACGTACATCGGCGTCCCCGACGTATTCATAACCGAGCTACCCGAAGAACGGTACTGCTTGACACGTATCTCCTTCAGCCCCTCAAACAACTTGGTGGTGGCCCCTCCTGCCGCTATCATCCGCCAGCAATCCAGCTTACGATCAGCCCCGGAGGCCGCTGGATCGTAGTGTATCGTGCAGGCATCAGTGGGTTGAAACGTCGACTTGTCGCTGAGCACCAGATCCCCACCCGCACGCACATCCACACGATTATGCACCACCAGAGTCATGCCCGTAACATTGGGCGACGTGCTCTTCAGATGCAGCTTACCCCGCTTGATATCCAAATGGCTATCCACCTGCAAGGTATTCCACGGCACGGCCTCGGCCCCATTGTACAGATCGAACACTACCTCATTGAAATGCAAATCCCACGGCTGCGTAAAGTAGCAATCCTCCTCCGTCTGCACCACCACACTACCCCCCTCCGCCGAAACGTTCGCTATCGGTAGATTGAGTTTCCAGGCGTACATAGGCTCGGTATTATACTTACCCCGCCCCGCAAAACGCAACTCACCGCCAGACATCCGGAAGCTCGATCCACCGTAGAGGAA
>PDWI01005892.1_pt1 | contig 15609 bp, 13 predicted proteins | sample 1430891 | NCBI WGS metagenome assembly PDWI01 (sample SAMN01162508, study PRJNA174530) | Oral metagenome, whole genome shotgun sequencing project. | biome: Marine environment; feature: Marine mammal; material: Swab sample of the gingival sulcus; isolation source: swab sample of gingival sulcus... | reverse complement strand
TTCTAATCTTTCAATTGCCCATTGATTATATTCATGGGAAAGATCACAACCAAGCCAGTTACGACCTAATTGTTCAGCAACGACAAGAGTTGTACCTGACCCTGAAAATGGATCTACAATTAAATCATTGGGATTGGATGATGCGAGAATTAATTTTCGCAATAATTCTTCCGGCTTTTGAGTCGGATGTGGGGTTTTTTCACCCATACCATTACAGGTGGTAGGGACTTCTATAATATCTTTTGGCTTTGCCCCTTGTGGATGCGGAGTCCAGATATTTTTTCTTTTTCCACCATTACTGTATTGGCTTGTTTTTGCTTGTGGATGAGAAGGATACCTTAAGGTATGCTCACCATAGGGAATTCTTACATCATCAATATTCATTGTAAAAATTTTACTCTTTCTAAGATGTAGAATGCTCTCATGAGATCGCCCCCAATCCTTACCTAAATTTGCCTTATTTTTGTAATACCACACGATCCATTTACATCCTTCAAAATATCTCATGGAAGGGTGCTTTAAATCAGCTAATATTTCGGAAAATCCACAAATATAAAGAGTGCCCGTTTTTTTTAAAATACGGGAGGCTTCGCTAATCCATTGCATCGACCAATCTATATATTTTTCCTGATTTTCGAATTTATCCCAATCAGCTTTTTTTATGTTATACGGCGGGTCTGCAAAAACAAGATCAACTGTTTCTGCCGGTATGGATTTCAACCACTCAATACTGTCTCCCTCGCATAAAAGATTATCATTTTGCTGATAAACGGAATAAAATGGTGCGTTAATATTATATGGCAATAATGCACCACGCATAGTCTTTTTAAAAAACCTCTTTTGTTTGTTTTTTATATATGATTTCGTTGCGGACATTGTTCGTTTTACAAGTTTCCTGTCGTTTTTTTGCCAATACAAGTAATCTTCCCAGGCATTTTCTGAAAAAACAAGCTTCACTCTGCAAGCTCCCTGATAATACCTTTACCACCTTCAAGTTCACCTATTGATTCCAGCAAACGTCGAGCATTTGCAGGACTACGTAACAGATAAGTGGTCTCTTCCAGGGCATGAAAATCCTCAAGAGACATCATGACCACTGATTGTGAAGATTTACGGGTGATGACAACAGGAGAATGATCATCGCAGACTTTTTTCATTGTTTTTGCAAGATTGCTTCTTGCAGAAGTATATGTAATAGTATCCATAGTAGTTTCAAAGCCCCTCTGCACTTAGCATGTCAACAAATATCAAACCTTTTTATTTCATCCTTTACCATTCCCAAGCCTCTTCATCTACAAGAGGAGCATCTAGCCACTCCGTATCGTCAACGGAAATATCAAGATGTGAATATTTCTTAAAAACCTCTTCCCAACCAGCACGAGTTTTTTTGCTGACATGGCGTTTCAAAGAGCAGCCCTCGGCGTTAAGCTCTTTAACAAGATTTTTACGCTTCACAGCACTTCCATTTGCAGTTCAGCCGACTTAAAATTTTGCACAGGGATTGACGGCCTTTCTTGAGACATAAGGGCAAAAGCATCCTGAATGTTTTCCTGCAACTCTTCAAAGGTTTTTCCCTGGCTGAATACCCCAGGGACTTCGCGAAGTTTTCCGATATACCATCCGTCGTCAACCCAGTAATCCAAGGTGAACGTTCTCGTCATATTTTCTCCGTAAATTTTACGTATTCTCGAATTGCTTATATTTCAATACATTAGACAGACGAAATTACAGTTTTCAAATATCCAAAGTGTTCACCAGCCATGCGGTGCCATCTTTTTTAGTGTTTTTACAGTATAGAGTTTACGGGTCAGAGTTACCGGAACTACCAGAGTTGCCAGAGCCGCTGGAGGACGACCGATAGTTTTTATCAGCCTTCACGGTTTGCAGAGTAAAACTTTTCGGCTGTCCATTTTGATCCCAGGACACTATAAGCGTAACAGTCTTGCTCCCCGCCTGTGGGGTGTCCTTTTTCACAGTCCAAACTGCATGGTATTTGCCGGAATCCTCAGAATCATTCTTCAAATCATCATATTTCGTAGATAATATCTCCTCAGCCTTGTTACTTGCAAATACGGCACCTTCAGTAAGATGATTTGCAAAGCTGTTGCCCTGAATCGCCTTCACCTGCATAAGAGCAACACCAAGGATACCAATACTGAACACTGCCATCGCAATCAACACTTCAAGGAGAGTAAAGCCGTCATTGTTTTGTTGCCGGATAGTCATTGTTTAAATCTCCAGGTTTCTAAGGTTGACGGTAACAATCTGAAAACGGCGGCGATACTCATCATCATATGGTCCCCATGGATTCGTTGAATCATGCCCTTCCGGGATATATATTTTAGAATTTTTGAATTTCTTGTCTTTCTTGCCGACCCGTGCCAGAATAGAAATTTTTATGGTTCGAATATCCTCCAGGTTGGTCTCTACTTCATCCTTGGCATTGAGATAGCGAAACTCCAATTTCTCAATATTTTCGGCAATGGCTGCTTTTGCGCCACCAATTTCTCGACCAAGAGCTTTCATGGAACTGTAGGAAGGTTGGTAATGGTCAAAGGTAACGGTTTCCAGTTCTCCGGCTTCATCTGTCTCCCCATCTTTATCATTATTCTTACCATCATCATCGGCGACATAGGTAAAGGTGACCTTCTTTTCATCTGCCGTAGTAATCCCCACTGTTTTTGTGTTATAGGGATCATATCCGGCCATACGTAAATCCTGGGTCATCAGGGTTATTCCACCACGGAGACTCTGCTGCATTTCCACCACCTGATCCTGCGCCTGGTAGCTTGATTGCTGGGAAAGAAAATGCGCCGAGACCACTCCGAGAAAAAAAACAGCAATGGCAAGAGCCACCATAATTTCAACGAGGGTAAACCCCTTATTATTGCTGGCTGCGGCAAGGTTCATATCTGCTCCTCCATTATTCCCAATGTAATCCGTTATCACGGCTTTTAAGCACCCGTGCATACCCGGATATGGAAAGTTTTATCTTGTACTGTATTCCGTTGTCATTACTTAAAACCACTGAGCCAATTCTACTTTCAAGAGGTAAGCCACGAGAATTATACCCTGTTTTGGAATCTCCAAACGTGATCTCGTCCTTGTCAAGCGTACAGCCTTTGGGCATTGTAACCTGTGCCAAGATCGGTTCACTACCATTCTGCACTAAATCATCAGCTACACCACCTGTTCCGCTGCCATCATCAATGAAAACTGTATAACTACCGTCATCAGTTGAAGAAGTTGGTGAAAAGCTGATGCCTATCCTGCAATTTCGCTTTATAGCCTCGGATTTGGCTCGCTGCATATTCGAATACAGCGCCCGTGCGGCTCCCTGAAGACGATAATTCTCTGCCCAGCCCCGGAAATTCGGCGCAGCAATGGCAAGAGCGATTGCCAGAATTACCATGACGACAATAAGTTCAATCAGGCTGAATCCTGCATCCTTTGTATATGGCGTGATATTTTTATTCATTTCCTTTTTTCCCTTTGCAGATCCTTGAGTTCACCGGCGAGTGAAACGAGCCTGATGAAACAACTTGTTATCTTGTGATATTTATTATTCTAATACCACATAACGGATCAAGTGTAAAAGCTGAACCTCGCTTTAGCGACAGCTAAAGTTGCCAATTTCCCCATTAGAAATGGGAATAGCATCGCATTACCTTTTACACCATGATAGTCATAGTTTTTTTAATATTTGATTTCAAAATAATCTAAAATTACTTTATATTTATCCTGTGCTGCCAAACAAATATCCAACAAATAAACTTTTGTATTTAAATATTCCGACAAACCTCGATAATAGAAAAATTTATATTCATCTTCAATAATAAAAGGAACTATGTCATTTCTCAAACATTCCTTAAACATAATTAAACGCCCAACTCTTCCATTCCCATCCTGAAAAGGATGAATGCGTTCAAACTTAAAATGAAAATCTACAATGTCCTCAAAAGTTATTTTTGATTTTTTATTATACTCTAACAACAAAATAGACATTTCGGAATGAACCTTTTCAGGAAGACAAGTTTCAATTCCGCCAACGATATTAGCTCTTGATTTATATGCCCCAATATTACACCATTTTTTCCTTGAATCACTTGTGTTTATTTTTAATAGTTGCTGGAATTTCTTTATTTGCACTTCTGATAATTCTTCATGGGCTATATCAAGCATATAGTCAAAACAAAAGAAATGATTTACTGTTTCAATAATGTCGTCAACATTTGCCGTTTCATTTCCATTTTCTATAAACAGTGTATTTGTTTCATAAATATATCGTGTTTGCTCTTCTGATAATTTAGAACCTTCTATTCTATTTGTATTAAAACTAAGTTTTATTTGTGTTTGATGATATAAACCGCCCTTGGTTCTATCATTTTTTTCTTGAAGTAAGATTTTTAAAATATTCCCACCTTGTTTTACCATTTAATTCATTTATTATCGATATGCTTTTAAAATTACGGCTAACGGTCTAGAGTATGAGCAGTGTAAAACATTGCAACTATAAGTTCGATCAGGCTAACCCCTGCATGGGCCTGGGTCGTCCCTCTATTCTTCATGGAATGATTATCTCCTTTCGCTTTATCAACATTAAGCAAGATACGATCCAGGACAACGCAAAAAAATAAGCCATCAAAAAACAAAGAGATACACAATATCGGCTCTTTTTTTATGACACAAACACAAAACACACCACAAAGAGTATATATTTTTTTTACAATTTTCCAGCATAGTATAAAAAACATTTATATTTCTTTAATTGCTTCACGTTTTGACAATCTGGAAACTGTTTTAATCTGTCTCCTTTATCGTAGATAACAACAGCATCCGGCCTCGATATCTTGAGGAGTTGCTTCTATGCCTTTTTGGACTATATTGTTGTATCCATGTGATAATGAATAAATCAGCGGCATAAGAGGGTCAAGAAAACATAAGCAAAAAAACAAGAAGACTTGGGCTTGATGCACAAAATAGATGAATTTAGTTTTCGTAAAATTATGAAATGAAAAAAATACTTAGACAATCTTGATCATTCCAGCTAGAGTTGCAAAAATATTTAGGATCATCATTGCATCTCATCTCATTATTCTCTTGCTCTAACGAAGAAGACATTTTCCTAAGCTATTGTTAAATCTATCAAAATACACATCACCAATAATCCTTTACTTGTATCACAACGCATTCAATCATGTTTAAGTCATTTTTCCCAAACCCTAAATTGTTCTTCACGTCTCTTGTCATCTGGGCACTTTTTTGCATTTCTATATGGTATGGCTATAAAGAAGAGATTGGCCACTATCTGGGGCTCTCTCTCGAACAGAGCAAACCGATTATCGGTTTAGGGCATTTTATAAGTCCATCTTTTCTGTTACTCTACGCCTACTACACCGTAGCGGTTGTACTCTTCGCCCTTTTCTGGATGCGTTTTTCTCCCCATCGTTGGCAAATATGGTCAATATTCGGCTCGGCAGTTATTTTGTTTTCCACCTATTTTTCAGTGCAGGTCTCAGTCGCTATCAATAACTGGCGGCGACCTTTTTTTGACACCGTACAAGATGCATTAACTCCAGAAAAAACCGTTGATGCTACAACCTTATACGATCTCATCGTTATCTTTGCCGAAATCGCATTCCTGGCAATTTTTGTCTATGTAGGAACCCGTTTTTTTGTCAGCCATTATATTTTTCGCTGGCGGACTGCGATGAACGACTACTATACAGAAAAATGGCCGCAGGTAAGGCATATAGAAGGTGCTTCCCAGCGTATCCAGGAAGATACCATGCGCTTTGCCTCAATCATGGAAAACCTTGGCGTGGCCATGGTGGACTCGGTAATGACATTATTTGCCTTTCTTCCTGTTTTATGGGCCCTTTCCTCGCATGTCACCACCTTGCCCATCGTTGGCGCTATCCCTCACCCATTATTTACCGCAGCCATTGTCTGGTCAATCTTTGGCACCGCTCTGCTGGCCATTGTGGGCATCAAACTCCCCGGCCTTGAATTTAAAAACCAACGGGTTGAAGCGGCCTATAGAAAAGAACTTGTTTACGGCGAAGATGATCACGACAGAGCACAACCACCGACGCTTGTTGAACTCTTTGGCAATGTCCGCAAAAATTATTTTAAATTGTATTTCCACTATATGTATTTCAATGTTGCCAGGAGCCTCTATTTACAGGCAGACAATATCTTCGTTTATGTGATTTTGATCCCAACAATTGCTGCGGGCATCATAACTTTTGGAATTTTGCAACAGATACTTACTGCGTTCAGCCAGGTAAGTAACTCATTTCAATACCTGGTCAATTCATGGCCGACAATTGTAGAACTACTCTCTGTGTATAAACGCCTTGCGTCTTTTGAATCGGCAATCTCTGATAGGCCTCTGCCAGAAATTGAGTCGGAATATTCGTCAGAAAAAGGAAACCATTGAACTACAGCAAAACCTTCTGTAGTTTTAAAAAAATATGCCATTCGACAGCAGGCTGGCTCCAAAAAGTAGATTCAGCAGAATCTCTAAAAAAACATTATGATTTTCTGAGGAAACTTTATATATATTATATGTCTGTTTTTCCAGGATTGTAGCATAACACATAACATCTGGAGCATAATGAAGACACTCAAAAGAATGAAACGTGAAATCCATGGCGTTCTTTTGACAGCCGGGATTTTTGCTTCAAGCATGGTACAGGCCGCACCGACCACGGCATATCAGGCAGAAGAGCTGGTGCAAAACTGGCTGGCGATGGACAACCATCCTCTGGAAGCGGCGATGTCTCCTGATGTGAATGAAGTCACCACTTACAAGGATGCGGACGGCAGCCCGCTATACCATGTGGTATATCTTCTCCCAAAAGGATTCGTTGTTGTCAGCGGTGATGATATGGTCGAACCAATCATTGCCTTTGTTCCCGATGGGATCAGGTATCTCAACTCAGAAGATAATCCACTCGGAGCATTGCTGAAAAATGACGTGCCGCACCGTATCAAATATGTCCAAACCCTCGAAATGAAAAATCTGGAGGGGGCAACGGGTAACAAACCAGCAAATATTCTCGCTGCACAAAAAAAATGGGAATCCCTCAGCGGCAACAGAGCTACAAAGGATCTCGAAGCGGCTCCTCCCTCTTCAATTTCAGATGTCCGGGTTGCTCCGCTTCTACAGACAAAATGGGAACAGGCCCAGGAAGCATCCGGGAAAAAATGCTATAATCTCTACACCCCAAACAATTATTATTGTGGATGTGTGGCAACGACCATGTCGCAGATCATGCGTTTTTTCGAGTTTCCCAGCACTTCAATCCCTCAAAGCAGCTATGAAATTAAAGTCTCTAACGATGGAGGAGAGACATATCAAACCCAAAACAGGGCGATGCTGGGCGGTGTCTATGAATGGGAAAAGATGCCTAACGGCCCAACAATACCGAATCCTGAACAAAGACAGGCCATTGGCAGGCTGACCCATGATACAGGATGTACGTTGAATACAAGATATTCTTTGCATAGCTCATTTAGTAATACCCTTAAAATCAGCGAACGCCTCAAAGAACCTTTTGGATATAGTAATGCGGTAAAAGGCTATAATTCTGGATCGAATATTGAGACAACACAACGTAATACGATGATAAACCCCAACCTTGATGCCGGACGGCCTGTAGGCCTTGGGATAAAAGGTTTCTTCGGACATTCCGTTGTCGCCGATGGCTATGGCTACGACAACGAGACCCTGTACCATCATCTCAATATGGGATGGGTCGAAGAACAGGGCACCTGGTATAATCTTCCTGACATTCGGGGGAAAAACAGATTTAACTCGGTACATAAGATTATCTATAATATCTACACTAATGGTACAGGCGAGATAATAAGCGGCCGGATTACCGACCGCAACGGCTCACCGATTGCCGGGGTTACGGTCAGTGCCGGCGGAAAATCGGATCTAAGCAATGCACACGGTATCTATGCCATAGAGAAACTGCCGTCAGCAAGGACGTACACCGTCAATGCAGTGAAGACAGGACATTATTTTTCTCCAGTAGATGTTACCGTGGGGACTTCTGTTGATAACGAAACTGTAGGAAATGTCTGGGGAGTTAATTTTGTCGAAGATACATCCGAGGGAGACAGTTATGAACCTGATAACACCCCGCAAACGGCAAAAAATATTGTTGCCAATACAAGCCAGACCCACAGTGTTGTCCCCACTGGCGATCAGGACTGGGTAAAATTCACATTACCCTCTCAATCCAGTATCTCTCTGGAAACTTCAGGCTCTCGTGGTGGTGATACAAAACTCTGGTTGTATAATAACAGCTTTGATGAAATAGCCGTCAATGATGATGGCGGGACAGATCGTTACTCCTTAATAACCAAGGGGAATTTACCTGTCGGAACGTATTATGCCAAGGTTGAAGAATTCGGGAATGATCATGAAATACCGTCATACACTCTCACCCTTACGGTGAGCAACAATGGAATCTCACCGATGGTATCGCAACCCGAACCGATGAACAGGGCAACCTTGATCCAGAAAGGCCCTGCCCAGGTACTACGGGTTGCAGTTACAGATGCCAGCAGCGGGATATTTTATTATGGTGATAATAGAGACAATTTACGTCCGGCAATGGGGACAATCCATAACGGATGGCTTGAAACCTCCATTCCGTATGCTGACAATACAATAAGTAACCATGGCACCACCTACTGGTATGCCGAAGCGATGAACAGCAGCGGTACAACGAGGTATCCGGCAAATGGCACGCTTGTTTTCCGGGTTTTTGCGACACCTCCATTTTTCGTCCCAGACATTATCGAATGGCAACCGTAAAAATTCTTTTTTGGGAATAAAAAACAATGTTCAGCCCCATATAATCCATGCTTGACAGACAGAAACAAAAAGACATTCAACACAGGAGGGCATTATGAACACACAACACTGGCATAAATTATTCCTCCATAGCATTTTTTGGGCAGTCAGCATCCTCGCTTTTCATACCGTACAGGCCGCACCGACCACCGCATATCAGGCAAAAGAGCTGGTACAGAACTGGCTGGGGATAAACAGCCACCCTCTGGAAGAGGCAATGGCTCCTGATGTGAACGAGGTGATGACCTACAGGGACACAGACGGCAACCCGCTATACCATGTGGTCTCTCTTGCCGAGAAAGGATTTGTCATTATCAGCGGTGATGATATGGTGGAACCAATCATTGCCTTTGTCCCCGATGGGGTTGAGTATATCAACACAAAAGATAATCCACTCAGTGTCTTAGTAAACGGTGATGTGCCGCATCGTATCAAATACGTCCGCACCCTTGAAATGGGGGGTATGGAAGCGGCCACAGGCAACGAGCCAGCAAGCATTCTTGCGGCACAAAGAAAATGGGCATTCCTCAGTGGTAAAACCTTATCCAATGATCTTGAAGCGAGTTCTCTCTCTTCAATTTCTGATGTTCGGGTTGCTCCGCTTGTAAGCACAAAATGGGGACAAAAAAAAGAAAAGTCAGGAAAAAATTGCTATAATCTCTACACCCCAAATAATTATCCCTGTGGATGTGTGGCAACGGCCATGTCGCAACTCATGCGTTTTTTCGAATTTCCTACCGCTTCAATTTTTCCACAAACTTATGAAATCAAAGTTTCCAATGATGGGGGAGAAACATATCAAACCCAAAACAAAACGATGATGGGCGGTCTCTATGAATGGCATAAAATGCCCAATGGCCCGACAATACCGGCTCCTGAACAAAGGGAGGCCATCGGGAAACTGACCCATGATACCGGATGTACGTTGAATACGAAATATTCGTCCAAAGGGTCGGGTGCCTCTTTCGGGAAGGTGAGCAAACGGCTAAAATATCCCTTTGGGTATGATAACTCGGTAACAGGTACCAATTATCCCCAAAATATCGAGACGGAACAGCGTAACGCAATGGTCAATCCCAATCTTGATGCCGGCCGCCCGGTTGTTCTTGGATTAACAAACTCGAACACTGGTCATGCCGTCATCGCAGATGGCTATGGCTACGATACGACCACACTGTACCACCATATCAATATGGGGTGGGGCGGCTCTCATGATGCCTGGTATAATCTCCCCAATGTTGATGATGATTTCTACAACTTCTCTTCAATCACTGATATAGCAGCATATAACGTATATAGAAGAGGCCATGGAGAAATCATAAGCGGCCGGATTTCCGACCGCAACGGCTCACCGATTGCCGGGGTTACGGTCAGTGCCGGCGGAAAATCGGATGTGAGCGATGCACACGGTATCTATGCCCTCGATAAACTTCCGTCAGCAAGAACCTACACCGTCAATGCAGTAAAAGCAGGGTACCATTTTCCTTCGCTGCATATCACTGTGGGAACTTCTGTTAATTATAAAACTGTCGGAAATGTATGGGGAGTTAATTTTGTCGAAGATACACCCGAAGGAGACAATTATGAACCTGATAACACCCCGCAAACGGCAAAAAGTATTGTTGCCAATACAAGCCAGACCCACAGTATTATCCCCGCTAACGATCAGGACTGGATAAAATTCACATTACCCTCTCAATCCAGCATCTCTCTGGAAACTTCAGGTTCTGCTGGTGGTGATACAAAACTCTGGTTGTATAATAACAGCCTCGAAGAAATAGCCGTCAATGATAATGGCGGAACAGGTCGTTACTCCTTGATAACCAAGAGAAATTTATCCACTGGAACCTATTATGCCAAGGTTGAAGAATTCGAAAATGATAATGAAATCCCGTCATACACTCTCACCCTTACGGTGAGTAACAACGGAATCTTGCCGACGGTATCGCAACCCAAACCAATGAACAGGGCAACCTTGATCCAGAAAGGCCCCGCCCAGGTACTGCGGGTTGCAGTTACAGATACCAGCAGTGGGACATTTTATTATGGTGATAATAAAAATAATCTGCGCCCGGTAAGGGGAACAATCCGTAACGGATGGCTTGAAACCTCCATTTCTTATGCCGACAGTACAATGAACAACAATGGCACCACCTACTGGTACATTGAGGCGGAAAATCCCAATGGTACAACGAGGTATCCGGAGAATGGCACACTCATTTTCCGAGTTTTTGCGACACCTCCATTTTTTGTCCCGGACATTATCGAATGGCAATAACCGCTACAGGTAATGATAGGACAGACCGCAAGCGGCCTGTCCTATCGGGGCAACACGTGTACAGCGACCCCGATCTCCCAATCTCATTGCGGGGATATTTTTCTGGTTACAACAACATCAATCACCATAATTTCCCAATGCCCAATAACAAAGCACCCGCAAGAAAAGAATCCCTGCGGGTGCTTTGTTATAAAACGGTGATTAAATTGTAAATCTCGCGGCTTCTGTTGACAATTTTTTAACAACAGAAACTGTTCAATTATAGAAATCGTAAAAAATGAATCAACAATCAGATATCATCATCCATAGCTATTAACTCGGATTTATAGCTAAAGAAAGAAAAGCCACTTGTAACAACATTCCCCATAAACATGGTTACATAAAAAGGATCTGTACCCACTGTTTCAAAAGTAATATTGACCCGTTTTTGCTTACCTTTAAGCTCAGAAATAAAACTATCTAAAGTCGCTATTGCTGTTTCAAGAGGTCTGATATTTGCTGAATAAGTCCCAATGAACTCGCCGAACTCATCGAGACAAAGAACACTGACCTCACGGGTTTCACCTGATCTATTAAAGATCGCAAATCCTGTCCACCATCCATTTATAGTGGTAGCATAAGGGATAACAACCTGCTGGCCATCAACCATTTGAGCATGTGCCAACACTCCCACATTCATCAAAGAAAATACAACAACCAGGGTAAACAGCATTTTTCGTAAAATTTTCATACAAACCTCCGTAGCAAAAAACCATTCGTCAAAGGCTCAAAAGTTAACTTTCATCCTCGCAAGACCATTCACAAGGAGCATATTAACTCTCCTTAAAGAAAAAGTAGAAAAAAGCGATTTACAACGACACCTATCCTTTGTAGAATCTCATTCACCAAATCAAGTAGACCAATAATACATCACAATGTCAAATATTTTCATGTATTTTGATTTCTGATATTCCTGGCAGGCAAATTAATGCAAAAAGTTGCCAGGAATATTTTGTAATCTGGCTCGGATAAGATTCACAATTGAGGTTTACTTTGGTTTACCTTGCTCATTCACCGAGGCTGTCTGACACCTCTTTTTAATTTTCTCATCTCAGGGCTTGTAGCTTATCCCATCCATCAGGCTGTCCAATCAATTGCTCCGCCCATATTGGTAACTATAATGTTATGTACTCTTATTTACATCTCCTTGATTTTTCTTGCTGAAAGCAGCGTATTATTTAAATGGGTTCCCTCTTTACCAGATCTGATCCTGAACTCTGAAAAACCGGCCTGGGAAAGCGCCTGTTTTACATTTGATTCAGCCAGTGTCAGGGTTGGGTAGCCTTGGGTTCTGACTAACAGCTCAAGGATTGACTGAGTAAGCCTGTCTTGACACGTCCCCTCGGGATTACCGATATGGTTAGACACAAAAATTCCACCCAGGTGCATCGCCTGATTAACCTTTTTGAAAAACCAGGGCAAATGGCCTGCCACAGCCAGGTGATAGAGAAAATGGGAAACAAAAAACAGATCATATCCCTGACCAAAATCTTCACGATGAAGCTCCATTCCGATTTCAACAAATTCCAGACGACCGCTGGTTTTCCTGTCGCCCACTGTCTGCCGGGCAAGTTTCACAACGTCAGGCGTTTCATACACCCTTGAGCTAAGATTGGGATTTTTATTCAGTAACGCCTCGGAATAGTAGCCGGAATTTCCGGCAAAATCGCACATGAGTTTCAAAGAGGCAAACTCTGGTATGTCACAGATAAAATCCACCACTTCCTGAATCTGGCCGCCCCGGGCCCTTTGCTCTTGTTCCAGAAGCGCTTCTTTACTCGAAAACGCACCGGAATCAAAATGATGTGGCCCCTTTTTCAATTGCTCGGCCAGGTTATCAAAGGGACCGGGACGCATGCAAAATGCACGGATATCCCTGATTTGAGATGCCGGAGACGCTTCAACAAGAAAATGTTTTGCCAACGGACTTACATAATACCGGCTCTCCTTGTCGCAGGCCAAAAGCCTTACCGAGACAAGCACCTCCAGAAGGGCTTTGAGAATCCCAGGATCTGCCTGAATTTTTTGGGCCAGAATAATGGCTGTTACATTTTCTTTTTCCAAAAGTTCAAAGATACCAGCCTGCTGGGCACCGTTGACGATAGCGGGCAGATATCCCAGGGTCAGTTGGTTGTAGAGAGGTTTAAATCTTACTGGTGATGGTTCCATCGCAGTTACATATCCTTTGAGCTAAAATGAAAAATTGAACTCCAGATATTGATTGCATCCCTTGATCCAGGCAGCCAATAGATCTTCGTTGAGCCTTGGCAAATATCCTTACCGTTATCCGTATTGGCTACTTTACTTGAGGAAGCATTGCAGCCTGCAATTTTGCCTTTTTTATCATTTGAGCTATAATTTTAGACTCATCGGTTTTTTCAGGCTGATATATGGTGGGCCACCAGAGCTGCACCGAAGGATCTGTTGTCAGGTAATCGAAATTTTCATTGCCATACCTGAGATGAGCATGCCGTAAAGAATCTTTGCCATGCCGATGAAATGGAACAAAGAGAAAATATTTGAACCCGGCTCCAATCATCTCTTTTGAATCTGTTTTGAAAATTTCCCAGGTTATTTTTGTTTTCTGATCCTTCCATGTCATAGTAATACTGCCGACATAAGCATAGTCTCCTGTCATCTTGTTATCGATGGTAATTGTATCTTCATCAACAACATCTAATGAGGTAAATTTTAAGGCGAACTGCCTGGAGATAAAGTTCTTGATCATCTCTATGGTATATCCTTCAGGGGCATATTTTTTCACCTCAGCAAAAAATGCATCTGCGGCTTCGCCCTGATACAATGTAAGTATTGATAGAGAATGCCCAAGCCAGGGCGTGAGATCAGTAATACCCTCTTTCTTCTCATCAGCGGCAAAGGCAGCATTGCAAAAAACAAACACCAATAACAACAGGAAAGAAAACAATTTTTTTCTCATAGTATATCTCCATAAATGATACTCTTTTACGGTTATAATCCAACAAGACGTCGTCCAGACATCGTCGATCTGGCGGTACATCTGGTACGTCGAAACGACGACGACAAGTAACATCGCAGCAAATCAGCGTTTCCTGCGATGCTATCATCCTTAAAAGCTATAACTCAACCCGACACCAAAGGAACGAGGATCACCAAATGCAGTTACTCCGCTTGTTACTGGACCAGACCTAAAGGCATTGATATATTCATCATCAGCCAGGTTCTGGACAAAGGCATAGATATCCCAGTTGCGATATAACCAACCCACTCTCAGATTGGCCAGAGTATAGGCATCTGCCTTTTGCATCGCTTGTACAGTATCATCATAATAATACACATTGCCCAGATGACGGACATCGACCCGGCCATAGAGGCCACTTGGATGATGATAGCTTGCAGAGAGGCGCAGGCTGTACTTAGGCGTTTCCTGCATATGCTCTCCATCGAGCGCAACGCCTGCCCCCAGATCATAATCGTCATACTCGGCCTGTATCACACCGGCAGCGGCACTGAGTTTCAGACCTTTGGCCGGCAGCCAGACTCCTTCCATTTCTACACCCAGGGAATGGGCCTTATCCGCATTATCTGTCAGCGACATACCTCTAAAGAATCTAGAGACATGAATGTCTGTAATATCCATGTAAAAAGCAGCCAGGCTCAGCCGCCACGTGTCATGGTCAGCCTTGATGCCGATTTCATAACTGGTTGACTTTTGGGGTTCAAAGGTATTTTCTTCTGCCCCTCCCCCACTGGAAAAAAAGTTGAATCCGCCGGGCATATAACCTTGAGAAAACGAGGCATAAGCGGTGTAGTTATCGTTTATAAACCAGGTCAAAGCGGCCTTGGGTAAAAAGGTGTTCCAGGTTTTATCCAGGTCAATGGAAAATGTTGGCGGCATACCTGTTACATTGGCGTGAAATGATCCCTGAACAGGAATAAAATACATATTCTGGTGCATTGTCTTATTGATGCGTTGATAGCGACCGCCCAGGGTCAGTTCAAAACGCTGAGCAAAGGGCAGCATGATCTGACCGAAAACAGCCTGCGTCCTGGAATCTGTATCCGGGACAGACTGCATCTCTATATCAAACGGAGAACGTATCATGAAACCAGGCATCTGCATCCCGGCACAGCCCTGCTCCTCTTCTTTGTCCAGATACAAACCACCAATCCAGCGCAGTCCTGTGGTATTGGCACTGCTAAACCGTAGTTCCCCGGTCCATGCAGTTAACCTGATATCCCTGAACATAATCAGCCCATCAGCGGGGGTTCCTGCGGTAAGATCAGCATCAGAGATACCATCAATATCACGTACCCGATGGGTGATAATTGACTCCAGCTGAAATCGGTCAAAATCATAGGCAAGCAACAGACTCTGGGCATTCCCCTTTGTTATCTCCTTTGCTTCCAGATCCATAGACAAATGCTCGGCCATATT
>PDWI01010165.1_pt1 | contig 15611 bp, 10 predicted proteins | sample 1430891 | NCBI WGS metagenome assembly PDWI01 (sample SAMN01162508, study PRJNA174530) | Oral metagenome, whole genome shotgun sequencing project. | biome: Marine environment; feature: Marine mammal; material: Swab sample of the gingival sulcus; isolation source: swab sample of gingival sulcus... | reverse complement strand
CTACACAGGTCTCGGTAAGATTAAGAGCCTTGAGAAGATTTTCCAAAATATCAGCATTAAGCACGCTTATCGTGGTACGTATCGTGTGAATAATTACAATGCTCTTCCGTCCTTTACGCCTGTAGAAGCAAGTGATTATGGCTTCCTAACGCCACAGACGACGAGCGAGCAACCTCGTCTAAGTCTTGCCTACGACATAGCTTCTATTAGCTTCCAAGAGAACTTCTTCCCCATCATCGGTGTGGATATTAGCTTTAAGAATGGGCTGACTGTTGGCACGCAGTGGAGACGCTCTCGCGCCCTAACGCTGAACCTTGCCTCATATCGCTTAATAGAAACCTACAGCAATGAGCTTAACGCTTCCTTGAGCTATCGCATTGCGGACATAAAGGCATTGTTCTCGCCCAAGCATAAACGCCGTGGACGTCGCAGAGCAAAACGTAGTTCGTCGCCGAAAGGTCTGAACCTACGTGCGGACTATAGCTTTGGGCATAGCCTAAGCCTTATGCGTAGTCTACAAGAGGATTATACACAAGCGAGTTCGGGTACGAAAGACACTCGTCTAAGTTTCTCTGCCGAGTACGAACTTAGTCGTATGATTTCGCTTAGAGCTTACTACGAATGGACACGCAACTATCCACTTGTCAGCACAAGCTCTTTCCCAATGAGCAATTCTGCTTATGGCGTAAATCTACGCTTTACCCTTTCACAATAATTGCCTCCCGGCGAGGGTCAAAATGCTTCTGCATTTTGTGTACTCTGTACTAATAAATAGGCTTTGCTTTTTTTATGATAATTCCCCTCCCACGGAGGGGAATTATCCACCTAATGTTGTATTTAATGAGGCTCCTTGAATGCGATTACCCTGCTTACTCTTCCAAGACCTTTAACTCCACATTCTCTAAGTCCAGAAGCACACGTTTGCCGAAAGACTTTAATGCAGAATAACCCATAGTCCCATTACATTTGAAATCATTATGCAGAGACTCATCAATGATTAGAATTCTGTAATCTTCAGATTTAGGTTTAAGTTTTCTTCCCTCAAAAGTTATCAAAGGAGTTTTAATAACCATTGTTTTTCTTCTCTTCACATTGTGCATTGCAAAATGAATTTGTGATTCTATCTTAGTACTATCAAGGGGAAGAGCATTTTTATTGACTTCATAAAACGATGGGCAAAATCCAATAAAATCACTAAAACCTGTATCAAAAAGGAGTGTTGTAGGTTTCTCCTCAATCTGCATTTGTATGAAAAGGGCATTATTTCTTTTCATCAGGTTCATTGACTTAGAGGCTAATAGCTTTTTGAAAAACTTAGTCGTTTTGTACTGAGGGAAAGAAAGGGTGTTTAGCTCAAAGTCAAACTCTAATTTGCCAATTAGCTCCAAGACAGGGTATCCTATGACAGGCTTGTTTAGCTCACTTGCTACAGAGGAAACTTCTTTCATTCGTTTAGGATTCTGCTTTATGCTGTCGGGCAAGCTGTCATAGTTCAAGCCGTCAATAATCGTAACAGGAATATTATAGACCTTTACACCTCCTATCTCAATGGAGTCAATAATACCATTTCCTCCCTTCATCTTCGTACGATTAACATCAACCATAGACTTTTTGTAAGTTACGCCAAGCTTTTCAGCTGTTGCTTTCGTCATAATAGAACGAACACAACCAGTATCTAAAATAACATCTGTTGTAGTATTATTGACTTTTATCTTTGTCTTGAGCAATGCTACACCTAAAGTATCTAATGGGATTGGGTAAGGCTCGGCACTTCTATCCACACGCATTAGGGCATTTTGTTCAAAGCGAGTCTTTGTCTGTTGTAGCCAAGGGCGTAAAGCTGAGAATTTTTCCCAAGAGGTCTTATACCATACATTAAAGAGCTTTTCATCTCCTATGTGAATAAGGTTTTCAAAGATTAATGAGATGATATAACTATTGGTCTTAGCATAAGTCTGTTTAAAGCTATAAACCTTCAGCCAATCCTCTAAGAGTTTATTGCTCTCAGCGTGTTGGTTGCGAAGGCTTAGGCGTTCGGCTTCGTAAAGCTCTCTCCAAATAGGCGACATTTTGTGCTTATATTTGAAGTACAAGTCTTCAGCTTTGAAATAATCTTTTTGGTCAATGTAAGTCGCTCTAAAGACTGAGTCTATATTTTCTATTGTGTCTATCGTCTTAGTTTTCTTTGCTTTGAGCAAAAAGTAAGCCGAAGCTCCTAATAATACAAGGATTGATAGATATGCTAATTTCTTCATACAAGTGCTTAATTACAAGTCTTCTCCCTTTGTTTTACAAATATAAAGCAAAGAGCTGTAAAAACATATATCAAGTCAAAGGGAAAGTCTTTTCTTTTTGTCTCCAACTTGGTCGCAGACTTAGAGCAAGTCAATAAGCTCTAAGGGGGATAAAATCTTTGTTTTCGCTTTCGCCGTAAATTGCCTTATTCTTGTGGCTTGTAAGCTCCTGTTTATTAGCGCTTTACGAGCTATCCTAAAAGTTTATGGGAAAACTTTTGAAAGTTTACCGCTAAAGTCAAAAAAGTTTAAGGGAAAAGTCATTTGACCTTTCCCTTAAACTTTTTCAAGCTTGTCAGAGCCTATTTCGTATAGTAAGGATAGACGAGCCAATCGTTAGGGATTGGACGCTCGTCAAGGAAGCGAGAACTAATCATAACCTTAAGCTCTTGACCCATATAATCGTCAAAATACTTTAGGTCAATTTTGTGATAACCTTTCGTTAGGTAAGCCTTCCCTTCGGCAAGGCGAGCTGAATGTCCGCCGTCATTGTCCACTATTTTCGTGCTATCAATGTAGAGTACAGCTCCATCGTCCGAAAAAACACCGAACTTATACACAGCCGTCTCGGGGACTTTGATGTAGCCACTGAAGATATAGCCGAAATGGTCTTCGGCACGAGCTTGCTTAATTGAGAAATTTGGACTGATTTTGCTGATGACAGGCTTTGCCTTGTCTAGGTCTGAACACTTTTGGAAGTTCCCCTCAAAATAAGAAGCTATAAGCCCTTTTCCGCCTACAAGGTTCAATCCAATGGCTGGGTGTAGGGCCTCTGGACGCTCATCTCTCGAGCTTAAGCCCGAAGGGTAGTAGAAGACGTCTTCTTTTTTAGTAGGGGTACGCACCCAAGAGTCAAAACGTTTTTCGCCTTCGTAAAGCTCAAACATACGACAGCCGCGCTCCATTGAACCGTATGCTTCCCAGCCACTTACGCGACCATAAGCCAAGGCAAGCCCATAGTGCAGACCAATGAAGTCGGAGTCGTGGTCGTGTCCTGCTAAAACGCCCATTACATCGCCTTGCTCAATGAAAGCATTAAAAAGTCCAGAGTTAATCTTTGGCGAACCAATGCCTTCCTCTTTGAAGTTGCCAAGGTAATTGCCTGCCTTGTACATTGCTTCGTATTCTGGTACAGGGATATGAAAGCAGGCAAGTGCAGGTAGCGGCTTGCCGTCGTTTTTCTTGGTGAGCTTGGCACTCTGCTTGCGATACCACTGAATTTGATCGTTATGAATCCAGTCGTAATGCCCATACTTATCCGTTGGGAGATAGTCGTTTGAGTCAAAGCAATAAATCAATGCTTCCTTTTGCTTAGGCTTTTTCTCGCCATAGATTGGAATGATGCAGTTACCTGCTCCTGTGAGTTTCTTCTTGCCTCGCTTGCCAACATAGTAAGGGGATTTAAGCAAGAGCTTATACATCTCATCACGTGAGAGATATTCAGGGTCGTGGTTACCCATTGCCACAACGAAAGGTTGCTGTAGGTCGTCGAAGATTTTGATGATTGAGTGCCAACCCTCACGGGCAGGTTGCCCCGTTACGACGTCGCCTGTAATGACCACGAGCTGAGGCTTTTCAATCCTGATGACTTCCTTAATTGTTTTAATCGTCTTGGGACAGTGCTTCGTTCCCTCAGTCCAATGAATATCGGTTAGTTGCATCAGTCGGAACTTACCGTCCTTAAAATGCAATTTTTGCTTCTGAGCTTGCAGTCCTAATGAGTCTAAAAAGCTTAGACACAGGAGTAAATAGATTATTTTCTTCATATTCGCGTGTTGTTTATTAACTAAGGTAAGTCTCTTCCAGAAGTTCAGGATAATACTTGTAGACGTATAGAATTAATTCGCCAAAGAGTGTATTCGCCCAAGCAAACCATTTGCGTGTAAACTTCTTCGGATTATTGACGTCAAAGCTCTCGTGCATAAAGCCTGTATCAGCGTCTGTGTGGCAGAGCATTGTTAAGCATTCTCTAAGCTCTTGCTTGTCTTTTGATGTCAGACCTCGCATAATAATGCTCATTGGCCACGCTTGTCCTAAACCAACGTGAGGACCTCCAACGCCAGCTCCCCACTTACCTTGGAAGAAATAAGGGTTGTCCTTACTCCAAATAAGCTTACGTGTACGCATATAAACTGGGTCGTTTTCTTTAACATAGCCTAGATATGGGGCAGCAAGCAAGGAAGGGATATTTGCATCGTCCATACAATAGCTATTACCAAAGCCGTCCACTTCGTAGGCATAGACCTTACCTGCCACGGGGTGATTGACAATGCCATACTTCTGAATAGCCTTATGGACTTCAAGAGCTAAGCCCTCGCATTCCTGAATAAAAGCTTTATTTCCACCAGTTCTTCGCCCTATATAAGCAAGCTGGTCAAGGGACACCACGGCAAACATATTAGAAGGAATCAAGAAACCATACTGAGTAGCATCGTCAGAAGGGCGGAAAGCCGAATAGATTAAGCCGTTGGGTTTGACAGGAGCTCCGAAGCCGTTATTCAGATGCGTGTCCGAAGCTCTATCGCCATCACGCATAAAGCTATACGAACCTAAGCCCTCTTTGCGTTGCTGTTCCTTGAAAGTCTTCACGATAAGCTCCATTGCTTTCTGCCAATCGCCGTCAAAAATAGAAGCATCACCAGTGTAATACCAATAGAAAAAAGCCAAACGGATTGGGTAGCAGAGCGAATCAATCTCCCACTTACGCTCGTGGAGCATCTTGTCCATCTTCTGCGTCTTATCCGTTTCCCAGTAACTGCCAATAGGTTCGTTGTTGAAAGCATTGGCATAAGGGTCTAAAAGAATGCAGGCTATTTGCTTGCGAATTAAGCCTTTAATCATTAAGGCTAACGCCTTGTCTTCTTTGACGAGTGGCAGGTAAGGGAAGACCTGAGCCGATGAGTCTCTGAGCCACATCGCTTTAATGTCTCCTGTTATGACAAAGGTTGAGGGCTTGCCGTCCTTCATCTCAAACTGCACCGTCGTGTCTAGGGTATTTGGGTAGCAGTTTACGAAGAGGCGACGAAGTTTCTGGTCTTTAATCTTCGGTGCTATCGTGTTGATAAGCTTTTCGACTGCCTCCGAGTGGAAAGAACGCTGCTCAAGCGGTGGACGTTGATAATGTCCTACTTCATCGACTTTAGCGAGCTTTTGGCTTGACTTTAGCGTCTGTGCTTGGCTATTACTTACGGCAGATAGCGAGAGTAAAGCTATAATCAGTATTTTCTTCATTGTCTTTCTTTTTAATAAGTATGTTCGCCTTCTTTAACTTGAATGGAACGAGTACCACGGCTTGTTCTCAGGATTAATTCGAATGGAACGTTTGTCTTAATTGTAATCTTTGCTCTTTGCTTGGAGCTACTTCGCTTTTCTGCTTTGAAATCAATCAAACCTTCAGCACCGAAAGGGTAACGCTTGATGCCGTGCTCCTCAAGCAAGTGGCAATCCCAAGTGATACGCTTCTCAAGGAAGTCCGACTGAATGCCGATGATGTACTCAATAAGCTCTGCGATAGGCGTTAGCCCTGCCCAACCAACGAAGTCTTTGCGTGCCATAAAGCCTTGCTCTGCCTTCTCTGGAGCATAATACTCCCAGAGCGTTGAAGTACGTTTATAGACGTCAAAGATATTTTGATAATGGTTCAGGGCAATCTCTCGTGCTTTCTTATGATAACCTTTATTCGTTAGTCCCCTCAAAACCATATAACTTGTGCTAGGCCATACACCTCCCTGCCAATAACGTCCGTTAGCTTTGTAACGAGGGTTGTCAGCCGTGATAGAAGGTAGGCGATGCGGACGCTTAAAGGTCTTTGGATTATCCAAATGAGCAATGAGTTTCTTCGTTTGCTCTTTGTCCAGCACATCGGTGAACAATGCCCAATAAGCCCCAATGCTTTTCGTCTTGCAGAGCTTTCCATCGGCGTATTGGTCGTAGAGGAAATTCGTCTTTTTGTCCCACATATTAGTGCGGATATACTTAGTTAGACGGTTCATATCGTCTTCAAACTCCTCAATCTCTTGCCAACGCTCAAGGTAGAAACCCATCTCTAAGAGCAGTTTAGCCATAAAAAGCTGTTGCAGGTTCGTATCCAACCAAATCATATGTCCGTGACTGAATATCATACTGTAGTCTCTTGGGACGCGAGGCATATTGTCCATTCCTGTCCCCCAACCGCTTGACCAGTACGTGCCGTTACGCCACGTACGGTTGAGCCTTAGCCAACGGTAGTAGGCACATAGCACAGGAAAAACCTGCTCCATTCGCTCCTTATCGCCGTAGTGATGGAAGTAAGTCATCTCGCTCCACGGAATGATGTTAGGACCTGTACTGACAGGGTCGTAACGCTCAAAGCAATCCGTTCCGTTAGCTCTTATCTCACGACAGATAAAGCCATCGGGGTGCTGTTTGGCATAGAAGTTATTCAAGGATTTTTGGAAGGGAAAAAGCCTTTCGCCGTAATGTGTAAACATCATCATAAAGGCGGTATCCCACATAAAGATATTGCCATTGTAGGCGGGGTCTAGGTAACTAGAGACGAAGCCCGACCCTTTAAGTGGGCTATGTACATTGGAAATGGCTATTTCCCAAGCACGCCAATACATTTCAAGTTCCTTGTCGTGTCCCTGCCAAATAGGCTGAGGAAGGATTTGTTGAGCTTCTTGAAAGCTTTTAATCTCGCTAATTTCGGGCTTAGCAATGCGGTAACTATTTTCCGTTACTAAGGGGTCTTTGACGTAAGTATTCTTATACTCTGGACAAGGTTTCCCCTGCTCTTCTTGTGCCGAAAGCGTCAAGGTAAAGCTTAGCCCAAGAAAGGTCATCAAGACATAAGATAATTTTTGTAGTCTCATTGTTTTATTTTTTTGATTGTATTGCTTTTCCAAAGATAATAATAATCTGATTATGACGACTTATACTGAAAGGCTTTTAGTTTTTACCGCTACGAACTAGAGTTTCTTCCCATAAAAACTGCAGTTTCTAGCGGTAAAAACTCTAGTTTCTTTGGGAAGAAATTCGTAATTGCTTTCGACAAGGCACAAAAAGAAGAGGCTATGTCCTTTCAACATAACCTCTTAGTTTATTATTTAAGTTGGGATATTAGCTTAGAAGCTTGTCGTATAGCTCTTGATAGCAACGGCTCATTCGCTTATTGTCTAAAGCTTCTGTATTGATATGCTTTGGCAGCGGTGCTTTCATTGCGTGGAGAATGCCTGCTTTTAATGCGTTTTTATCACCGATTGGGAAGGTTGAAGCTTTGACCTCTTCCTCATCAAGTCCTGCAAGCTGTAAGACCTCTTGATGAACAGGGAGGTCGCTGACCATAGCTTTAAGCCCAGAGGCAAGGGCTTCTGCTACGTTCAGTCCAAAGCCTTCACTGTGTGAGGCAGAGATTAGGCAGTCGCCTGCGTGGAGATAGCCTGCGACATCTTTGGTAAAACCACGCATTAGGATTTGTCCTCCGTAGGGTTTCGCCAAGGCTTTGCAGTCGGCCAATTGTTCGCCTGTGCCAAGCATCACGAGCCTTGCTTCGTCAGGTATCTTGGCTTGGTCGATAAGTTCGCTGAAAGCAGAGATAATAAGCTTTGGGTCTTTCAGTGGTGTTAGGTTGCCGACAGAAAGGAAAATGAAATCATTTTGCTTAAAGCCAAGCTCTTGTCTCATCTCATTGCGTTCATTTCCTTGTGCAAAGTCGAAGTATTCTGTGTCAATTCCATTATAAATGGTCTTAATCGCCACGCGTTCTTTGAGACGCTTTCTATTATAATTGCTGACAAATTCGCTAATGCCCACGACAGTCGTGAAAGAGTTTAGGGCGTTCTTCAGACGAAATGCCATATACTTTCCAGTCAGTAAGCCCTTATTATAGGTGAAATCTTCCTTACTGATATTATGTTGTGTACTAACCTTTTTGTATTTCTTCTTCGAGAGATAAGAGCAAACAAGGTCTGCGTGATAGCCGTGGCTATGCACAATCTTAACGTCTTCGTGCTCAGCAATCTGACGCACCATATTAACGGCGGTGATTGTTGATAGCTCAAGCTCGATAAGGCTACAGTCCAAATGGTAGATTTTAGCCCCAAGCTCTTTGAATCTGTCATCGTTACCTTTGAGGTCTTCGCCCCTGAGGCAAACGATAATCGGCATAAAGCGTTCCTTATCTAGTTCCTTAATCAGCCCCTCAAGGACGTTGATAGGTCCAACGCGTTTTAAGGCACTGACAATGTATAATATCTTCTGCATATTTTATATTTTCTTTCTTCGTCTAGCTACTGGTAGCTGTAGTTCTTCTCTGTACTTGGCAACGGTTCGCCTAGCTATGGGATAACCTGCTTCGGCTAATGCCTTAGCAAGAGCATCATCAGAGAGCGGTTTGCGTTTATCTTCTTCCTTGATTAGGGCTTCTAAGGTCTTTTTGATTTGTTTGGTTGAGATGCTCTCGCCCTCATCGTTCGTAATACCTTCGCCGAAGAAGTACTTAAGTGGATAGACGCCGTGCGAAGTTTGCACATTTTTGCTGTTAGAAACACGGCTAATCGTACTAATATCCATTCCAATAGCTTCGGCAATATCTTTGAGAATCATCGGCTTGAGCGTCGCAAGGTCTCCCGAGAGGAAGAACGCTTTTTGGTGCTGAACAATCGCAGTCATCGTCTGAATTAAGGTATTCTGTCGCTGACGGAGTGCGTCAATGAACCAACGAGCTTGCTCCACTTTATGCTTAATGAAGTTGCGTGCTTCGGACTTTCTCTCGCCTTTGCTTAGTTCTTTGTCCTCAAGCATCTCAAGATAAGTTTTACTCAAGCGTAGCGGTTGCACTTCTCTTGCCCCAAGTAGGCTGATAACGAAGTCGTCATCTACGTACTGCACGAGGAAGTCAGGCGTAAGCTGTTGTGCTATCATCGCCTCATTACCCCCTTGTCCTGCCATTGGTCGTGGGGAAAGGTTGGTAATTGTTCTGTAAACCTCTGATAGTTCGTCCTCATTAAGCTTGTAAGCCGTCTGCAAACGTTCAAAGCGTTTCTCTACAAAATCGCCATAATGTTCACGGAGTATTGCGAGGGCTAAATCCCTCTGTTTGCTTGGCTTTTTGCGTTCTAATTGTAAGATTAAGCACTCTTGTAAGTCTTTCGCTCCGATGCCTGCAGGGTCTAAGCTCTTGATACGTTGGATTAAGCTTTCCAAAACCTCTAGCGAAACGTCCTGACCAGCTTTGAAAAGGAGGTCGTCCTGTAGCTCCATCGGAGAGCGACGCAGATAACCTTCGTCGTCTATATTACCAATGATGTAGCGTGCATAAAGCTCCTCTTCTTCGCTCAAACCTTCAATGGTCAATTGCTTAAGTAGCTCTTCTTCCATCGAAGGAGCTGAGGCGGCAAAGGGTATTTCTTCGCGTTTGGTCTGCTTTTCGTGAATTTGTTTGAGGCGATAGGCAGGAATGTCATCTTCTGAAGCGTAGTCGTCTAAGTCCCAATCATCGTTATTGCTTTCGCTTGAGTCGTTCTCTTCGCTTGTAAGGTCTTGCGTATAATCTTCCTCAAGAGCTGGATTGTCTTCCAACTCTCGCTCTATGCGTTGCTCAAGTTCAATGTTTGTCAGCTCAAGCATTCTGACGAACTGCACCTGCTGAGGCGACAGCGTCTGCCCTTGCTCTTGCTTAAGTATCTGGACGTTCTTCGGCATTGCTTTCTAAGCCTCCTTACAAGTGTGGGAGGACTTTGTTTAGCCCCATTGAGTTAGAGCCTTTGACTAGGATATAAGTGTCTTTGTACTGCTCTGCAGTTTCAATCAAAGCTTCTAAAGAAGTTGGTTTCATTACAGAACTTTCGTCCTCTTGTTCTGGCTTAAGTGCTGACCAAGCTTCCCCATAAAAGATGACAAAGTCATTAGGAGCTTTCTCGCTTAAGACCTTATTATAAATCTTTTGATGTGCATCTTCGCTTGCTTCGCCGAGTTCTTTCATCTCGCCCAAGATGAAAACGCGTTGCTTGCCTTCGGATATTTTGAAGAAGTTATCAATCGCAATGCTCATACTCGTTGGGTTAGCGTTGTAGGCGTCTGCAATAATTTTATTGGTTGTATGCTCCGACAAGGTTGGTCGTTTGCTCAATGTTATTGACCTTAAGAGCAGGGACAAACCACTGAAAACTAAGCATTAAGTCGTCTTTTACTTGTGCTGAGCGAACGGTCGCTTCCTTACGACTGCCATAACTTAGCGAAGGAATGCCCTTAGCCATTGCCGAAAGCATTTTATCGTCTTCGTTGAAGAAGACAATGCCTTCGTTGTCTCTTAGGTAATCAAACAGTTCGCCTTTCGTCGTTTTTACGCCAGCGAGCGAACCGAAACCCTCTAAATGTGCCAAACCGATATTAGTAATCAGCCCATAATTTGGCTCAGCAATCGCACACAATTCGGCAATATCGCCCTGCTTGCTTGCTCCCATTTCAATAAGTGCAAGTTGATGTTCTTCCGTCATCTTGAGGAGCGTCAGCGGTACGCCAATGTGATTGTTTAGATTACCTTCGGTATAGAGCAAGTTGTAGCTCTTTTTCAGAACTTCGGCTGTTAGTTCTTTTGTCGTTGTCTTGCCGTTCGTCCCCGTAATAGCGATAAGCGGAATACCAAGTTGCTGACGGTGATAGTTCGCTAAGTCTTGCAGAGCTTTGAGCGTATCCTCAACGAGGATTAAGCCTTCGCCTTGCAAATTTTTGTCATCAACAACAGCATAAACTGCCCCTTGCTTAAGGGCATCTTTGGCATATTTATTGCCATCAAAATTATCGCCTTTGAGAGCAAAAAAGATACAATGCTTTGGTAACCTACGACTATCTGTCGCAATTACAGGGTACTCTCTATATATATGGTATAATTCTTCTATTGTCATCTTCTTATGTTCTTATTTCTTTGGGGTTCTTGCTTTGTGGCAGGCAAGATACGAACTTTACAAATACAAAAGTAAAGGCTATATCTCGTCTGTGCAAATATATCATCAGCTTTAGGTCTTATATGCAATAATTTCCCTCATTTTGAATGGTTTAATCGCCCTTTTTTCCCTCGCTAAAGGAGGCAATTTGAGGGATTTTAGAATGTAGCAAAAAGGGTGCAAAAAATGTGTTTGTAAGTGTTTGTCTGATAGTTTGTTAGGAAAGGCTCTAAAAATTTATGGGAAAACTTCTGAAAGTTTTCCCATAAACTCAAATGACTTTACCGCTAAACTCTCAAGAGTTTTTCCATAAACTTTTTCAAGTCAGTGGGACAAGCCTCAGAAGCATAGCCTCTCGCTGAAATAAATTATGGGCTGTATCAATTTTGATACAGCCCATAATTTATTAGTTTTTGTCCTAGCTGTAGGCTAATGCTTAATGTAAATGTATTGTCTGAAGGCAAAAGACTTCCACGACTGTGTGGGACTAGGCGTTGTCCATTCTCTTACGATATATTTCCTGCCATCAGAGAGTGTCCTCTTTGGATACTCTGTATAAGTTAGAGGGGCGGGAACGTTACTGAATCTGCCTTCCTTCTTCGCCACAATTTCATAGCTTTGAGGTAAATCACTTTCAGAATCAAGATGCAGAACTGAAGGCGGACAATTTTCAAAGACAACATTATTAAAAGTCAAATTCCTCGTTAAACTAAAGCCACCTGTAAAGCTTCCTCCTTTTCTAGCACTATATTCTGTCAAGGCATAAGTGATACCTCCTAGCTCTTCTACCTTAACGATACAGGGGTTAATGGGCTTTTCATAAATACCGCTAAGTTTGCCAACTTCAATGTAGGGCAAAACAATGTCGCAATGTCCATTATTTTCGACCTCTTCTGCAAGAATATATTTATAAGTTTGCCCATAATCATCGGACATTGAGATGCGAACTTTGCTATCATTGCCGAAGAAACCTTGGTCAGCCGTCCATCTTAGCGTAACCTTGCGTCCTGCAAATTCAGAAATCGTTGCCCCACGACTAAATGGCATTCCTTTAATCACAAAAGGCTCTGCCTCTACAACTTCCAAATTTATATCCTGCGTAGCATAGCTCGGAACGGAGCTTTCTGTAAAAGAAGACACTGCCAATCTAAATGGGTAAGTGCCAGCTTTCATCGTTGGTTCGCAACCAGGTTCAAGTCCTCCCGCAAAGCTATAGACTTCTTGGAAATCAACCTTACCTGTATCATTAGACTTCATCGTAAAGAACTCTGTATCTCCTACTTTAATTGCATTCGCAGCATAGAGCATATTCTTGCTTGGATTCTTAACAGGTATCTCAAGGCTGAAGAATGTTCCTTTTGGCACTCGGTAAACTTGTTTAAGTTTACTTACATCTATACTTGGAGCAGTTGCTTGCACTTCTTTGGCATAGACGATGTTATATTCCTTCTTGATACCTGCAACATCTAAATCAAACTGCGTACTCAAGCTATAAGGGTCTATAATGTGTTTCTTCTCTCTATCAGTAGCATAAGGATAGAGATGCAGATAAGAGAAGATGTCTGCAATACTTACAAGGCTAAAGAAGTCTGAATAACCTGCGTGCGTCATAATACTTTGCCCCTCACCTCTTTCTACTCTTAAAGACTCATTAGTATCTCCAATCCAAGTATGTTTAGCACCAAACATATGTCCTAGTTCGTGAGCAATAACACTTTCGTTAAATACTCGGACAGTAGCTGAAGCTTTGGCATCAGTTCTATATGCCCCTCCTAATCTAGCCAAACCTTGAGTAGCTCCTTTTCCTAGCGTAAGCCACAAGCCAAGGTCATAAGCATCTTTCCCAATCATCTTATTTAGCTCAATAGAACTCCAAGTATTAATAATCGATAATTGGCTTAGATATGCAGGCATTATACTTTCTGAACGAGCAATAAGCCTTTTGTCTTTAATGACATTAAAATAAATACCTAAATCTCGATTATATACTTTATTTAGATATTGCTCTGTCTTCTCCCAAAAGGCTTCAACCGCTGCATCAGAATGAAGAAACTTATTATAGAAGTTATAGCTCACAGGCAAAGCTAAACGATAAGTATATTTCCTGCTAACATTCTTTAGCTCTCTAAGGCTGTATTCATTTGGATTAGGCTTATTTGCGTAAGGCTCTAAAGTTGTAATTGAAGCTTCTGCCTCTTCGTTCGTCCCTTTTTTGCTCAAAACGAGCGGAATGCGGTAAGTACTTCCGTCTTTGAAACCGCCTTGAGGGACTGTAAGTGTAAGCATTTCTGACTGCTTTTCCTCTCCGTCCTTAGAATAATGCACTTGCATTTTGAGTGTCGTTTGCCCTTGATGAGGGAAGCCCCATACATAGAATAGAGGAAGTTTCGTCTTTGCTTCTTTAGCCTCTTCTGTTACAGGGGCTAATGTAGCGTTTTCGCTGGCAACATTAAAGCTAAAATCTTCATCAAGTCCAAGGAATAGAGCTTGCTCTTTTGCTTGACTTGGGCGAACGTTCTCCATCGTTTTGCTCAGGTCAAAGCTTCCTTCAAAGAATAGAGCGTTAGACTGCGGAAAGCTAAGCTTCGTAATTGTAATCTCTTCGCCTAATTTATTAATGAAGCAGAAGCCAATCAATGCTCCACGTGGCTCATAAATTAGCTCCGTTTTAGCTTCAGCAAAAGCTTTGTTAAAGGCTTGAAACTGAGTAATCAGAGGCAATTGTCTGCCTGCTTGCTCCTCATTTGTCTTAATGCCTTTGATTAACTTATTCGGCGAAGTCCCTGCCTGCGTTGTATATGCAAGGCTAGAACCATCGAGCTTTCCGCCAAGAGCTAAGCAAACATAAGGATTGCTATTCTGAAGATTTTCAGACAATTGACAGTACATCTCAATCTGAGCTTTAGCGTTTTCGCCCTTAGTTTCGCGAATGAAGAGGGCATTTCCTTCAACTTTAGTCGTCGGAGCGGTCTCCAAAAGCGTCGTTGTAGAGCCTTGCTCAGAGAGATTTTCGCCGACGATAGAGAAATGTCCGCGAATATCATTGGCATCAAATTCTTGATGACTCACATTAAGACTAGGCTTCGCATAGCCTGAGCTCGTCAAAATCGCACGCAGGCTTTCTTCAGTATCAAAGTTTTCGCCCTCTGTCCAAGAGTTTTCCACGAATGCGCTAGCCGTGTAAGTCTGCGTCTTTGTAATAGGAGTTTCAGGGACTTTGATGAAGTCTCCTGACTTATCGCAGGCATAGCTCAGTGTAATTAAAGCTAGGAGCGAAGCAAACTTCAATGAAGCATTCAATTTTCTTCGTATCATAGTCTTATATTTTAATCTTCAAACCAAATCTCCTCAAGGGGATTACCAAATTCATCAACGCCCCACTCTCCTGCATCGTCATAATCCATCAGCTTAGCATAAGAGGAAAAGGCGAAGAGAAAGCTTAAGCTTTTAATCTGATTTAGTTCCGCGATTGGAGCTGAATACTTTCTTTTTTCTGTACTTAGTTCTTTAATTTCTGTTCTCACAGTTATTACGTTTCTATTTGTTAAACCGTTTAAGCGCTAGGGAGCTGGCGCTTCTTAATTAATTTTAAGAATGCAAAGATACAAAATAAAACATATTGTACAAGCACCTTTTAGTTGTTTTAGATATATGCAAAAAAAACGCTGCTGCCCTTCCGAGCAACAGCGCTTTTTATTATACTCTTATCAGCAGAATCGCTGTTGGTCGCACCGACTACATCATTCCGCCCATACCTCCCATTCCTGCAGGCATTGCAGGAGCAGGGTTTTCTTCTTTCTTATCTGCTACTACACATTCTGTTGTCAGGAACATTCCTGCGATAGAGGCCGCGTTTTCAAGGGCAACACGTGTAACCTTAGCAGGGTCAATAACGCCTGATGCGTAGAGGTTCTCAAACTTGTCCAAGCGAGCGTTGTAACCGAAATCGCCTTCGCCTTCCTTCACACGCTGAACGATGACAGCACCTTCCTTACCTGCATTAGCAACGATTTGACGAAGAGGCTCTTCAATCGCACGTTTTACGATTTCAATACCTGTCGTTTCATCTTCGTTATCCCCTTTCAAATCTTCAAGAGATTGGATTGCACGGATATAAGCTGTACCTCCACCTGGAACTGTACCTTCTTCCACTGCAGCACGTGTAGCACTTAGAGCGTCATCTACACGGTCTTTCTTCTCTTTCATCTCTACTTCGCTCGCAGCACCAACGTAAAGCACTGCCACACCGCCTGCAAGTTTAGCCAAACGTTCTTGAAGTTTTTCCTTATCGTAGTCACTAGTTGTTTGCTCAATTTGAGCTTTGATTTGACCTGCTCTATCAGAAATAGCTTGCTTGTCGCCTGAACCATTTACGATTGTTGTATTATCCTTATCA
>PDWI01006818.1_pt1 | contig 15612 bp, 15 predicted proteins | sample 1430891 | NCBI WGS metagenome assembly PDWI01 (sample SAMN01162508, study PRJNA174530) | Oral metagenome, whole genome shotgun sequencing project. | biome: Marine environment; feature: Marine mammal; material: Swab sample of the gingival sulcus; isolation source: swab sample of gingival sulcus... | reverse complement strand
CCCGTTTCCGCCCAATAGAGCCAAGTATAAGTCTGCGAAGACCTCTTTAGATTTGGCGGTTAACTCGGTAGAGGACGCCTTGTCTGATGCGGGAATCAACCCCGAAAAGATAGACGCTTGGTTGGTTAGTACGGCGACGCCTCACGAACAAGCTCCCGGATTGGCGGCAACGCTCAAAGCTTACTTTGTAAACTTTGAAAACCAGTCCGAAACGATGACCCTAGCTTCGGCTTGTGGCGGTTTTAATTACAATTTGGAGCGAGGGGTTAATTACTTAAAAACGCATCCCGAGGCGAATCATTTGGTCATTTGCCATACCGAAGTCATGTCGGAATTGTTGATTGATACCACCGAGTTTGTGCCTTACGTAACCTTTGCCGATGGAGCGGCGGCGGTTGTTTTATCGCGTCAAACATCGGAGCGAAAAGAGGGCGTGGTCGGCTTTGTGAATTACGAAGACCCGCAGATGATTAACTTTCTTGGAGCTTCCGAAAAAGGGCGAATGTATATGCAGCCTAACATTATCAAAAATAGGGCAACCGCCAATCTAGTAAGAGATTCCCGAGAGGTCTTGGAGCAAGTGAATTGGGCTATGGAAGAGGTGGATTTGATGATTCCGCATCAGACCGGAAATGCGATTGTTCACGGAGTGATAAAAGAGCTAAATTTCGATTTTTCTAAGGTGTATCAAGAGGTGCAGTACGAACACGGGAATTTATCGGGAGCATCCATTCCGGCATCTATGAGTGTTTTGTCGAAAGAAAACCGATTGAAAGAAGGACAGAAAATATTGACCGCCACTGCCGGGTTGGGTGGCGAGAATGGAGCCTTTGCGTATATCGTGCCTAAAAAAGAGCCTCAAGAAAAATGCTGTTCCCCAATGAAAGGCAAATATTGTTTAATAACCGGAGCGAGTGGGGGAATTGGCGAAGCGGTGGCTGTGGAAGCTGCTAAACGTGGGGCGAATTTAATTTTGCATTATGGCTCTAATGCCTCTAAAATAAAGAAGATACAAGAAAATATCGTCTCTGAGTATAAGGTTGAGGTAGAAACGATTTCTGCGGATTTTTCTGACCCTAAGAGCGTAGCGGAATTTTCAGAAGTGGTGCTTAAAAAGCATTCAAAGGTTGATTATTTGATACATACAGCTGCTATTACCGGAAGTTTGGAACGGGCTACGGAAGTCAGCCTTAAAGAGTTCGACCAAGTGATGCAGGTCAATTATATGTCGCCTATCGAACTGACTAAAAAGTTGTTCCCTTATATCCAATCAACTATTTTATATGTGGGTTCGGTGGCTGAGGATGCGGAGTTTCCCGGTTCGGTGGCTTATGTTGCGGCTAAACGAGCGTTGCACGGATTTGCCGGAAGTTTTGCTCCGGAAGCCCTTAAACAAGGCATCAAATCGGTTTACTATATGCCCGGAATGGTTGCCGGTGGTATGGCAAAATACCTTAACGAGCAACAGATACAGGCTACCATGCTTAGCATAGACCAAAAAGAGGCGACCAGTTTAGAGTTGATTGCCAAGCGGATTGTCAATTCCTTGTATATCCCTAAAGTGCAAGGCACAAGAAGCACCTACGAGGGCGTTTTAACGGTAAGACGAGACAGTTATTTGACCGACGAAATTCATTATCATATAGATTAGTCGGGTGCACTAAAAGTATTGTAACATGAAAGTTGGTTTCCATTTTTTAGTTCTATAATGTACTTACAAAATATGAGAAATCTTAAATGTACGCTGTGAAATTAGTTTTTATAAAAAAGGTTTAGCTACAAGAAAAAATATACCTTCGTAGGATAGAGAATTGAAAGTATGGATTTACCAAAATATCAACTTAGTGCGGAAAATTCCTTAACAGTTTTTGAATTTGTGAGTATTGGAGAAAAGGGGCAGATTAAGAAACTGATTAAATTTAGTGAGAGACATTTGAAAGATTTCTACAATTTAGGCTTTGGAGATAAGAATGAAGAGACAAATGAAATAGATGATAAAATTGTTTCTAATAATGGTGATAGTGAAAGGGTTTTAGCTACGGTAGTTTCTTCCGTTTATGCTTTTACAGACAAGAATCCGGAAGCTTGGGTGTATGCAACAGGAAGCATTAAAGCAAGAACTAGACTTTATCGAATGGGGATAAATAAATACTATGAAAAAGTGATTAAAGACTTTGAGGTTTATGGATTAATAGATGATCAATGGCTTGACTTTAAAAGGGGTGTTGATTTTGATGCTTTTGTAGTTAGGCGTTTAAAAAAATAAAAGTTATGACAACAACAATAGATGATTTAAATAGAAGAAAAATTCCAATTGTTAAGATTGATAATTCATTGAAGGAATTTATAAATAAGCCTCTTTTTCAAGATAAGGTAGAAAAGGCTAATGAAACTTTGAGAAAAGTAGGATTGCCTAAAAAAACGGTAGCTAACACAAGTGTATAAATAATGTGGGTAGAATTGGACTTTAAAAACTTGTTCAATTTGTCCGCACTTTCGCTTTTATTTTTCGATTCTTGGAAGTCTAAAATAAAAGTCGGCAAGAGCTATGAACTGTGAAGATTTGAAAACTTATCACTTTCAAATCCCATACTCTTCATATACTGCGATAGGTATCTGTTCTAAATGGGTATAAGAAGTTCATAATAAACAACAAGTAAGTTCTGGGAATTAAAAGTTCAACTAAAAAATGAACAATCCAACTACATATAACTGTATAATTATTGATGATGAGCGTTTTGCTCGTGAGTTGATTGTTGATTATTTAAAAAAGTATCCTCAATTTAAAGTGTTGGGTAAATACAAAAGCACTTCACTTGCCCAAGATATTTTGCAATCGGAAACAGTAATTGATGTTATTTTTTTGGATATACAAATGCCCAACGAAACAGGTATTGAGTTTCTGAAAAACAACGATGTTCAACCCAAGGTAATTTTTACTACTGCTTATTCGGAATATGCTTTGGAAAGTTACGATTTAGAGGTTATCGACTATCTTTTAAAGCCTATTAACGAAGAAAGGTTCAATAAAGCTATTCAAAAACTGCAACACCAATTAACAATAGAAAGCAAAGCAAAAGCCTTTGAACTATTGGAGATTGCCGGCAAAGATTATGTGAAAATAAAATCGGGAGCAGAAACGCATAAGATATATTTTAAAGAGCTTATTCGTTTAGAGTCTGATGGGGAATACATCAAGTACATTACAGAACATAAAAATTACCTTGTTCTTGGCAGTCTTAAAAAACTTTCCGAGAAACTTCCTGATTCATTTCTTCAAGTGCATCGTAGTCATATTATTGCTTTATCTCAAATTAAAGGTCGAAAAAAATATACGCTTATTTTAAGGGACTTTACCTCAGTTCCTATCGGCAAAACTTATCGAACACAAGTTTTAGTAGCTCTAAAGTCAATTGGTTTCTAGTAACTTAATATGAATTAGGGATAAGGTTTTACTCACGGGAATTCGCAAGTATTTTAGGTGTAATTACAACGGCAGAACCGACCGACAAAAAACAAGATAAAGCAATACTTTGCTTTATTTAGCGAGTAAAGATAGCTTATACGATTGTGGCAGAATCATAAAAATCTTCTTATCTTTGACTCGATAATTCTTTAAAAGGAAAATATGAAACGCTTATTTATCATATTGTTGGCGGTGTTTATGTTGGTTCAAAACGGACTTGCACAAGACCGCTTTACACCGGAAAGTTCCGATGTTAAAAATAGGGTTAACCTAAAAATTATGCCTTTGTCTTTAGTTCACTCAATGCACCATGTTAGATTTGGTGTTAATTTAATAGCCGGCTCTTTTAATTTCGATTTTTATGCGGGCATAGGTTTAGCCAAACAATATTTTGAATACTCAAATGTGGTCAATCCCAGACTCAAGGATTTTAGATACGAGTACGAAGTGTTTGAGCAGTATTTCCAAGAGCAAAATAGAATGGTTATAAACTTCGACTTAGGATTAAAAATAGGTTATACCATACTAAAAAGGTAATTGCTGCGTTTGGACTACAATAAAATTTGACCTTAATTGGGTATGAAAAGATTATTTGTTCTCAGTTTTCTAATGCTTATTTTGCGAGCCTCTTTTGCTCAGTCTTATACCATTAGTGGCTTTGTGTCGGATGCATCTTCGGGAGAAAGGTTGATGTATGCTTCGGTTTACGACAAAAACAGTCAACAAGGTTGTGCTACTAACGAATATGGCTTCTTTTCCTTAGTTCTTAAAAATAAAGAGGTTAATTTGGTAGCTTCTTTTATAGGTTATCAAGAGTTTCAAAAAGAAATTCGATTGGATGGAAATCTAAGTCTGAATATAGAATTAGAGCCGACCATCACTTTGCAAGAGGTTGTGGTTACCGATAAAAAAGCAGAGGAATTGGTTCAATCTTCGCAAATGAGCGTGATAGAGATGCCTATGCAGAAGGTTAAGCAATTGCCTGTTTTTATGGGTGAGGCAGATGTGATAAAAAGTTTGCAACTGATGCCGGGAGTTCAAAGTGGACAAGAGGGTTCTTCCGGGATTTATGTGCGAGGCGGAGGTCCCGACCAAAATTTGATTTTACTGGATGGGGTTCCGGTGTATAATACCGACCATTTATTTGGGTTCTTCTCGGTGTTCAATCCCGATGCTATTGCTTCTACCAAACTGATTAAAGGAGGTTTCCCGGCAAGATACGGCGGACGTTTATCTTCGGTGGTGGATATTCGCATGAAAGAGGGAAACTTAAAGGAATATCACGGAGACCTTTCTGTTGGATTTATTTCCAGTAAACTTAGCGTGGAGGGACCTATTGTTAAAGATAAAACAGGATTTTTAATTTCAGCCCGACGAACATACTTAGATGTTTTGGCACAGCCTTTCATTCGTGCGTTTAGCGACGAAGATGTTAATTCCGGTTATTATTTTTATGATGTTAACGCCAAAGTACATCATAAATTTGGAGATAAGGATAAGCTTTTTTTCAGTGTTTACACAGGACGAGACAAGGCTTACGCAAAGAGTGAGGAATCTTATACCGAAAGTAGTATCAGCTACGATAATAAAAGCAAAGCTCAACTTTATTGGGGAAATTTGACTTCCTCTTTAAGATGGAATCATGTGTTTAGTCCTCATGTTTTTGCCAATACAACCCTTATTTTTTCGGATTATCGCTTTGTGGTTTCCAACAAGTACGAAAGCAAGACAAATGGCACCCTTAAAGATGCTTACGAGTCTAAATTTACATCCGGTATTCAGGATATTGGGGCTAAGGTAGATTTGGACTTAAATTGGTTTCGGAATCATGCTATAAAGGCGGGTGCCAATTTACTGTATCACACTTTTAAGCCGGGGGTTAGTACTTATTCTATGGAGGATAATGGAGAAAATCGTTATCAAAAAATAGGAAATAATAACATCTATGCCAATGAATATTCTTTTTATGTAGAAGACAATTGGAAATATGGACGCTTCTTAACTAACTTTGGTTTGCATTATAGTGGCTTAATTTTAAAGAAGAAATTTTACCACTCTTTGCAACCTCGTTTAAGCACTCGTTTTTTGATTAACGAAAAGCTTTCCGTTAAATTAGCGTATGCTCGAATGCAACAGTATTTACATCTGCTAACGAACTCAACCATAGGCTTGCCTACCGACTTATGGATGCCTTGTACAGAGGATATTCCGCCTCAAAGAGCCGACCAAGTTGCTTTAGGGATGAATTGGAACATCAACAATATGTTCGACTTAAGTGTAGAAACTTTTTACAAAAAGATGAATCGTTTAATCGCCTACAAACAGGGAGCAAGTTTCTTCGATATTTCTGACAATTGGGAAGATAAATTGGAAATAGGCAAAGGACATTCCTACGGAATAGAGTTCCTTTTTAGAAAAAATTACGGTAAACTTAGCGGTTGGATAGGTTATACCTTATCTTGGGCGTGGCGTGAATTCGAGAACTTAAATTTTGGGAAGCCTTATCCTTATAAATACGACCGACGACACGACATCTCTATCGCGTTGACCTACAAAAAATCTGACAGGGTCGATTTTGGACTTACTTGGGTCTATGGTACCGGTAATGCAATGACATTGGGACTGGCAAGATATAAGGAATTTGAAGGAGAGCAGTCTTTTGATATTTGGAACAATGACATTGAATATTACGACTCTAAAAATGCGTATCGAGCACCGGCATATCATCGCTTAGATGTCTCTGCCAATTTTCATAAACAGAAAAAAAGAGGAAAGAGAACTTGGTCTATAGGTTTGTACAATGCTTACAATCGACAAAATCCGTTTTACCTCTATTTTGGGTATGATGATTACAGTCATAAGCAATTAATGCAAATGAGTTTATTCCCTTTGATTCCATTTATTCGTTACTCATTTAAATTTTAAACAGATGGTATCTGATACTATGATAAAGGCACACCGAGGGATGATTAAGGTTTACCCTCGTATTTCAGACATGATTACAAAAAAATAAACATATGAAAAAGCTATCGGTATTAATGATATTAGTAAGCCTGATGGTCTTGGTTTCTTGCGAAAAGGTTCTTAAATTCGATTCTAAATATCAGACTCCAAGGCTGGTTGTAAATGCCCTTCTTTTAAAGGACTCTTTGATAAAAATAGACCTGAGTACTTCTCGGATGATTCTCGATAATGCTCAAACAAGCACGGTATCGGGGGCAAACATAAAACTATATAAAAACGGTGCGTTTTTAGAGACTATCAACGAGAGAGATGGCAAGTACGTGTCAACACACCGAGCGGAGGAGGGAGCCGTTTATTCGATAGAGGCAAGTGCCAAAGATTTTGAAACGGTAACAGGAGAAACAAGTATTCCGCATAGGGTTCCGATTTTGTCTTTAGATACCGCAACAATGTCGGATGAGTATGGCTCCGAGAGTCTTCATTTTTCGCTTCAATTTCCTGTACAAAGCAATCAAGACGAGTACTTTTTTTTAAGATGTCGTTTAAATAAACAGCAAAAGCCACAAAACTATCCGTTTTCTATGGCTCCTCAACGCATTTTTATAGCAACCAACGACCTTATTAAAGAAGGAACTTTTAATACCGCAGTTCTATTTTCTAACCGATTAATCGATACCGATACTTATACTTTTAAAGGAAGCATCAACACCTATGTAAGCGATACCTCCTATCTCAAGTTTGAGTTTTGCTCTTTAAATAAAGAAATGTACGATTATTTTATCACTCTCGATATGCACGACGATGCACAGGGCGACCCAATGATGGAACCGGTTATTGTATATTCCAATATGAGTAATGGGATGGGCATATTAGGAGGAGGTGCTACCGTAGTAGATTCTATCCAACTGATACCCAATTTATTTATGTATTAACCTGAGTTCGATTTAACATTTCACTCACAGAAATTCGTAAATATTTTAGATTATGTGAGCAAAGATTATCCTGAGCTTACGTTAATCTAATTTCTTTAAGACTTCTTTTAATTCAGTTGTTTTATAAGAGCCTACAACAGCAGTCGTTTCCTTTCGATTGTCTATAAGAATATACGTGGGGTAATGTTGAACATTATACTTCTGCACAAAGCTTTTATTTATTAAATATATCGGATACTCTATTTCCATTTTCTTTACAAAATCTTTTAAAGCAGATATATTTTTGTTTTTAGGGTTAACACCTATTACACTTACTTTGCTCTTTGGAAAATCGTTATATATATTGTTCATTTGTGGAATTCCCTTTATGCAACCAAGGCACTCCATAAACCAAAAATCCATTAAAATATAATCGCTACTGATGTCAGATAGCTTTAAAGAATCTTGATTTAAGGTCTTTAAATAACTCTCTTTGTTGAGAATATGTTTTTCTTGTAAGTCTTGAATATTAACGAAAATATTCTCTAAATCGAAGTATTCGGGGAAAGCATATTTTTCTTTGGAAGCAAGAATACGATTTACATAATCTTGATAACCAAGTATTTTTTCTTGATTTATATTATGAGTGACTTTAAACGTTTGTTTATAAATTCCGTCTCCGACAACCTCAGCAGAGTCTATTTGTTTGATAAATTTTTGAATCAAGTAAGTATTTGTATCAACAAAGTAAGTTCCTTTGCCTTGCACAAGTGTACCGAAAAAACCTTTACTCATCATATCTAAAGCATTATCATTACCGGAAAACATATCAAAATCGATACGGCGAGGATTTGTTTTATAATCCGATATAGTAAAACCAAAGGTTTCGTTTTGGGCTTGATACGACTTAGGCTTAAGAATACTTTCGTATTTATAACCTGACAGGTTGTAAGATACGAGTGCCATTGAAGATGCGTCTTTAGTGTGATAAAGCAGGTTCTCGCTTTTATCGTAGAAAAAGAGCTCTTTATAGTTACCTAAGGCAAAGGATGAGTCTCGGCGATTAAAAAATAAGCTTAGGGAATCTCCTTTTACAAATGTAATAAACACAGTATCAGCCGGGTGGTATTTGTATTCGTAGATATGTGTTATATCGCAATGTGTTATCAAAGCATTTTTGGAATTAATCAGCTTCAGGTTTTCTGTAATGTGTTTATTGTCAGAACAAGCATACAAACCAACAATTAGAATGAATAAAAAGTAATAATTTGTTTTCATAATCTTTTGTTAAAACAATTAGAGTAACCTATGTTGTGCTAAAGCAAATGTACATATTTTTAGAGTATTGTTTTTAAGCAAATAACATTTTTACTCTTAGAAAGAGTTGAATTTAATAAATCTCCTTTACTTTTGGGCTGTGTTAAATTTACAAACCATACAAGAAGAATATACCTTTGGGCGTTTGGAACTCTTAGCTACGCAAGTAGTCGAAGGTTTTATAACGGGGATGCATAAAAGTCCGTTTCATGGATTCTCGGTGGAATTTGTAGAGCATCGCATGTACAATCCGGGTGAATCGAAAAAGCATATCGACTGGAAATTGTATGCCAAAACTGATAAACTGTATGTCAAAAAATATGAGGAGGAGACCAATTTAAGATGTCAGTTGATTATAGATACTTCATCTTCTATGTTTTATCCCGAAAAGCAGTTTAATAAATTGCAATTTTCCATTTTTGCAGCCGCTTCGATTATGCAATTGTTGCACCGTCAAAAAGACGCTTCGGGATTGAGCCTTTTTTCCGATACTTTAGAATTTCATCAAACAGCCAAGTTAAACAGTTCTCATCGAAAAAGGATGATGCTGGAAATGGAAAAAATGCTTAGCATCAGCACTATGCGAAACAAGGCTTCTGTTGGAACCGCAGATTTACTACACGATTTAGCGGAGCGACTCAATAGACGTTCTTTGGTTATTTTGTTTAGCGATATGTTTTCGCAAGACGAGCCGGACAAGGTCTTTGCTGCCTTGCAACATCTTCGCTTTAAAAAGCATGAACTGATTTTATTTCACGTAACCGAACCCAATAAGGAGCGTGACTTTAATTTTTCTGCAAAACCGTACCGGTTTATTGATATTGAAACAGGCGAAGAAGCTAAATTAAATCCAATAAACATTAAAGAAGACTTTTCTTCTCAGATGGATGCTTTTTACGAGGAGTTAAAGCTCAAATGTAGTCAGTATAAAATTGATTTTGTAGAAGCCGATATTAATCAAGATTTTAATCAAGTTTTAACCGCTTTTCTACTGAAACGCCAAAGGCTTTATTAGGGGCGTAGTACCGGTTCACATTAACCCATAGCTGGTGTAATTTGAATTTGCCCTCCAACAGCTCTTAAAACTTTCATTATTGTTGAAAACTGAGGTTTAGCTCCCTTTGATAAAGCTTTATAAAGGCTTGGGCGACTTAAACCTGTTTCTTCTGCTATTTTGCTCATCCCAATAGCTTTTGCTACATGACCTAGAGCGATTACCATGTCTGAATGATCACCTTCTTCCAAAATAATATTCAGGTACTCTGCAATCATCTCTTTACTATTCAAATAATCTGCAATATCAAATCTTGATGTTTCCATTTTTTATTTTTTTAATTTACTCCAAATTGCTTTTTCAATAAAGTACATCTTCTAGAATTGTATTCATTAGGATACAAATATATGTTTATTAAATTTAAAAAATGAGGACTCTATTTTTCAGGACAAACGCACTATTTGTATATCAGTTTATAAATTGTTGATTTATAATATGTTAGAAAAACAAGGAAGACCTCAAAGGTTTCTAAAACCTTTGAGGTCTATTCCAAGAAAGATAGTAAATCTTTGTTTATCATTAATTTACAAACTTAAGATATACTTTTAGTACAAAGTAATGCGTTTGCCCTGACTCTATTTTTAATATTTAAAATATTTTTTGTTACATTTGAAAGACTTAAAGGTCATTTATTATGAAGCATTTTATTTTGATAAGCATTTTGTTATTCTTTTTGGCAAGTTGTAAAAAAGAATCCGAGATACCTACCGTAATAAGCCCTCAAAAGATAGAAATTAAAGATGTTTCTAGCTCAGGCTGTAAGGATGTTACTCAAAAATCGGCTTTGTGGGAGCAAGAATCTATTCGTTTACAGATGTTAAGTTCCGGAGCATTGAAAGTAACGCATTATAACACAGTTTTTAATTGTTGTCCGGGCGAATTAAAGGTAGAAAATCAGCTTGTGGGCGATACCTTAAAATTAAACGAATATGTTACCGAAGGTTTGTGCGACTGCATTTGTCCTTACGATATAGAATTTACACTCAATAGGGTGGGGTATCAAAACTACGTTTTTCAAATTCTTAAAGAAGACCTGGAGTATTATCAATTTAATATGACATTAAGTGCCGATTTAGATACAACGCTGCTTATATATTGATGTAATGCAACAAGGCTTCGTAACGTTCGTTTTGCATCTCATCCAACGTTTTATTTTCGCTAAAAATAGCCACAATTTTGTACTTAAATCGTTCTAGCGACAAACTAAAGGCATTTACATCGTTCTTATTCAGTTTTAAAGTTACCTTTATCTGCGACCTATCAGGACAAGGTTGAATGTATGAACTGATAATTTTGATGTCGCTATCTTCGGCTATCTTAGCTATCTGACTCAGAGCGTAATCTCTTATCGGCATTTCTAAAACAATAATACTTCCGGCTTGCTCTATGGATATTATTTTCGATAAAGCATCCAACATTTCTTGCCAAGTGATACACCCTAAATATTGTTTTTGCTCATCAACAACGGCTATTAGAGAAAGCTTATGTAAGGTCATCAATTGGTTGGCATCGTAAATATGCTGGTATTCATACACAAAATGATGATTACCGGAGATGTCCATTTCGTCAATTCTAAAAGTCTCTTTTTCGTGGTTTAAAAGCATTTCGTCTGTTATCAGACCTAAAAAACGACCATCCTCATCTTTTAATGGGAGATGATTCAATCGGAAAAAATCCATATAATGGAGGGCTCTTTGAGCTGAATCGGAGACCGAAAGGCAGGGGGTATTATCTGTAAAAATGTCTTTGCAAATCATAATTTCAAGAGAATTTGATAATTTAGTTCATCTTGGTACTTACAAAACTAAAAGGTTTATCCCGAAATGACTAATTTTGTAGTCTAAATAAAATAAAAATGACGCGATTAAGTGTAAATATCAATAAAATAGCAACGATTCGTAATGCTCGTGGCGGAAAAACGCCCGATGTAAAACAGGCTGCGATAGACTGTCAAAAATTTGGAGCAGAAGGAATTACGGTTCATCCCAGACCGGACGAAAGACATATCCGTTATCAAGATGTCTTGGATATTAAGCCAATTATAGAAACCGAGTTTAATATTGAGGGCTATCCCACACAAAAATTTATGGATTTGGTTCTGGGAGTTCAAGCAGACCAAGTAACTTTGGTGCCGGACCCTCCGGGAGTTCTAACGTCTAATGCGGGTTGGGACACCGTTAAAAATCAAGATTTTTTAAAAGAGATTATTGCGACTTTTAAAGATAAAGGGATTCGCACTTCTATTTTTGTCGATACCAATTTGAAAAACATAGAAGGGGCTTTAGCTTGTGGCACGGATAGAATCGAGTTATATACAGAGCCTTACGCTGCTAATTACAGCAAAAACAAAGAGGAAGCCGTTAAAGACTTCGTAAAAGCGGCAGAATATGCTAAAGAGCTGGGCTTGGGTATTAATGCAGGACACGATTTGTCCTTAGAGAATTTGGCGTTTTTCAGTCAATCCATTCCTTTTATTGATGAAGTTTCCATTGGTCACGCTTTAATTTCCGACGCCTTGTATTACGGATTGGAAAATACCATTCAAATGTATCAACGTTTACTACAGAAGTAATGAAGCTGAATTACAAGCGTTTAAATTCATCGGGAGGACCTACTCTCATTATCCTTCATGGGCTTTACGGGGCTTCGGATAATTGGTTTAGTCTTTCTAAAGAGTGGGCTGAGGATTACGATGTAATAGCCGTTGATTTAAGAAATCATGGGCGTTCGCCACATAGTTCTGTGCATAATTACGATGTTCTTTGTAAAGATGTCATTGAGCTGATGGACGACTTAGACATTGCTAAATCGGTGGTACTTGGACACTCGATGGGCGGAAAAGTGGCGATGCGTATGGCGGTAGAGTTTCAGCAAAGAATAGAGGCTTTAATTGTGGTGGATATTGCTCCCAAAAATTATCTTCCCGGAAAAGATGAGAACATAGCCAAGCATCAGCGTATTATAGAAGGGATGTTGGGTTTAGATTTATCTAAAATTAAGAAACGAGAGGACGTAAATGAAATACTAAGCCCTTCCATTCCGGATGCCAGAACCCGTCAGTTTATCATGAAGAACTTGAAAAGAGTTAAAAACGGAACTTTTCAATGGAAGCTGAACATTCAGGCTATCGCGGAAAATATCGATGCAATTACGGGGGGCTTTTCGGAAGAAAGGTTTAGTTTAGACACCAAAGGATTTCCCGTTTTGTTTATAAAAGGGGAGGAGTCTAATTATATTCAGGACGAAGATATGGAGGCTATTTACACTTTGTTTCCGGGGGCTGAATTGCACCGGATAGAGCATGCCGGACATTGGATTCATGCCGAACAAAGCGAGGCTTTGAGCGAGGCTGTTTTAGACTTTCTAGAAGATTTGTACTAACGTGAATTCGGGATAAGACATTATCTTTGCAAAATGATTTGGGTTTTAATCTTCATTCTTATTTCGGCATTCCTGACCTTAGCTTCGTTTAAGATTTGCCTTAGGGTTTATGTTAAATCTGTCTGTAAAATAAAGGAAGGCGTTGCTTTAACTTTCGATGATGGACCTCATCCTATTCACACGCCTCAATTATTAGACACGCTTCGCGACTTAAACATAAAAGCATCTTTTTTTGTGATTGGACATCGAGCAGAACAGTACCCTGAAATCTTAAAAAGAATTGTTAATGAGGGACATAGTATCGGTATTCACTCTTATGCACATAATGTGAAGTTCGATTTTATGTCAAGCTCTCAGGTTCAGCAAGATTTACAAAAAACACAACAAATAATAGAACAAGCTACCAATTATAAAACGGACTTATTCAGACCGCCTTTTGGAGTTACCAATCCGAATATTGCAAGTGCGGTTCGTAAAATGGAACTAAAAACCATTGGCTGGTCTCTAAGAACTTTCGACACGACTCAATCCGCCGAAAAGGTTACCCGAAAAGTTTCTAAAAACTTAAAAAATGGCGATATTATTTTAATGCACGACCATTTAGAACAAACCGTGGAGACTGTAAAAGCTGTTTCTGAAATCGCTCAGAAAAAAGGATTGAAGTTTATGAAGCTAAAAAACATGCTTTAACCTTATTGGAATATCAGGGCAAACGCACATTCTTATATGAGTTTATAAATTAAATATGTTAAAAAAGGAGGAAGACCCCAAAGGTTTCCAAAACCTTTGAAGTCTATTCTAAGAGAGAACATAAGTCTTTGTTTGTCATTGATTTATAATTAAAGTGCCGTCATGTTTGGAACTTTCAACTTTAAACCTGCAACTTTCAACTCTCAACATCGTCACCCCGAACTTGGTTCGGGGTCTCCTCTTTATTAAAAGGTTAGGGATTGCAGAGGAAATCCTTTTGTGAGGGTACGAACAAAAGATTGGAACGGAAAGCCCGACCGTCAGGGAACGCCCAAAAGAAATATATCTTTTGACAGAAAGTAATGCGTTTGCCCTGCATCATGGTTGGAACTTTCAACTTTCAACCTCCCGCGCAATAAACGTGAGATTGTGCGTTGTAGCCTGCAATTACGAAAAGAAAAAAACACTCCGCTACTTGGACTTGGCTTGCTTTTTTATCGTTTAAACATTAACTTTGGACGAAATTAATAGACAAGGCATTATGGAAAAAATTAAACTAACGGCAATTATGATATTTTCGGTCATTGCTATGTACGGGCAAGGTTTTGCACCCGTTGGGGCAGAATGGCATTACGATATAAGATTTGCTTTTGCTAGCGATATTACCTATTCGCAGTTTTCATCGGAAAAAGACACTTTTATTTTAGGCGAAAATTGCAGGAAAATTACGAAGTATAATGCCTCTGATAATTACTACAGACCAAAGGTTGAGTACTTATTTTCTCGAAACGATACCGTTTTCTTTTTAGATACCGCTTTTAATGAATTTCAGATTTTATATGTTTTTAATGCCGTGCCAACAGAATCGTGGAGCATCAGGGTTAAAGATGAAAATCAAAATATCAAGACCATTACCGTAACGGTTGATTCGGTAGGGACAAGTCTTATAAATGACGAAAATCTGAAAACCTTGTATGTTACATATCAGCATCTTTTCAATGGTAACATAGAAAGTTATAACTCAACTATCATTGAGAAAATTGGAGATGTGCAACAAATGTTTAATTGGATACCTTGGTCTAACACTGTGCAGTGCAGTAGTTATTCAAATGGCTTAAGATGTTATCAAGACGATAATGTGGGACTGTACTCTACGGGAATAGCAGAGTCTTGCGATTATACCTCTACCGGAATTGAGGATATGGTATCGTTTTCAAACATCCAATTATTGCCCAATCCGGCGTATGATATGGTAGAAATAAAAGTACCTGATAATCAGGAGTATAATATCCGTTTGCTTGATTTAAACGGTAAATTGATACAATCGTGGAGAGCTTTTAGTTCAAAAATAAAATTAAATATTTCCGACCTTAAGGAAGGAGTTTATCTTATTTCTTTACACAACGATAAGCAAATTGTAGGGCGTAAAAAGCTGATAAAGAGGTAAAATAAGCCTGTTAACAAAATTTATCAGCATAAGTTAGCTTTAAAAGTCTCTAAAATATTACTTTAGGGACTTTTAAATTTGCGTATAAATATGAAACACTATACTCTAAGCATTTTCTTTTTGATGGTATTTTCCGGTTTGATTTTCGGACAAAGTACATATCAAAAAATGTCCGACCTGACTCAAGTAAAATCGGATATAGCCAAAGCTTCTAAAAAGCTAAAAAGCATTGAAGCGACTTTCTCGCAAACTAAAAAACTGTTGATTTTAGATGAGGATATAGAATCTTCGGGGACTTTCGATTTTCGTTCGCCCGAAGCGGTGAGGTGGGAGTATAAGCATCCGTTTTTTTATCTTATCATCATCAGAAATGGGGTTTTAA
>PDWI01005891.1_pt1 | contig 15613 bp, 14 predicted proteins | sample 1430891 | NCBI WGS metagenome assembly PDWI01 (sample SAMN01162508, study PRJNA174530) | Oral metagenome, whole genome shotgun sequencing project. | biome: Marine environment; feature: Marine mammal; material: Swab sample of the gingival sulcus; isolation source: swab sample of gingival sulcus... | reverse complement strand
CGTATTGGCTAAAAGAATACGAAGAACGTGAAGGGCAAACTTATTTGCATTTTTACATTCAAGGCGACGGTTTGTGTGCAGTCCTTGTTTTAAGCATGCAACAACGGGATGATAAATTGGAGCATTTTAAAAAAGTTAAAGGGAAAGGGTATGTTAATGCGGAGTTTGTCAATTTAAAATTTGAAACCAAACAAGATTCGCTTACCACCAATTTTATCTATCAAACATTCGACCGAATTATTGATTAACGATAGATTTGAGATAAGACTTTAAAAAAAAAGACCCCAAAGATTTTAAAACCTTTGGGGTTTAATAGTTTTATTCTTTAACCGTAAATTAAAAGATTACTTTTAAATAACTAGTCAACAAATTCTACCCAGCCGAATTTATCTTCTACATCTCCGGTTTGGATACCTTGTAATCTTTCATAAAGTTTGGCACAAACTTTTCCTGCTTTTCCGTCTTTAGTAAATACATAAGACTGTCCATTTGCAGGGTCGTCTAATTGACCGATTGGACTAATAACAGCAGCAGTACCACAAGCTCCTGCTTCTTCGAAAGTTCCTAACTCACTAACTTCAATAGGTCGTCTTTCAACTTTAAGCCCCATATCAGCAGCAATGTCTATCAAACTCATATTGGTAATAGAAGGTAAGATAGAACCCGATTTAGGCGTTACGTAAGTATTATCTTTAATACCGAAGAAGTTAGCAGGGCCCGCCTCGTCGATGTATTTTTTCTCTTTAGCATCTAAGAAAAGTGAAGAAGCGTATCCCTCATTGTGCGATTTATCTAAAGCGACCAAACTAGCTGCATAGTTTCCGCCCACTTTAATATTTCCTGTTCCAAGAGGAGCGGCACGGTCGTAATCACGCTCAATCTTCATTTTAACAGGCTTGAATCCTTCCTTAAAGTAAGGTCCTACAGGAGAAACAAACACCATAAATAAATACTCATCAGCAGGTTTTACTCCCACTTGAGCTCCTGTTCCAATTAACAAAGGTCTTAAATACAAAGAAGCTCCCGAGCCATAAGGAGGAACAAATCTTTCATTCATCTTAATCGCTTTGGTAATTGCTTTTAAAAACAATTCATCAGGCACTTCCGCCATCATAATTCCTTTAGAAGAATTCTGCATACGCTTAGCATTTTCTTGCCATCTAAACAAACGTATTCTACCATCTTTTCCTCTAAACGCCTTTAAACCTTCAAAAGACTCTTGTCCATAGTGCAAGGCTGTTGCTGCAATATGAAGGTTAATAGTTTCCTCAGAAGAAACTTCTAATTCGCCCCATTTTCCATCTCTGTAATAGCAACGAACATTATAATCTGTCTTAACGTATCCAAAGGGAAGCTCTCCCCATTTTATATTCTCCATGGTATATATTTTTTTGATGTTAAATTTAGAGACAAAGCTAAGTAAAAAAAGCTAAACTTTCAAAGATAAAAGTATGTTGGTTGTCATGGTTTTTGTATTTTTAACACACTCAGTTCAATTTTTTTCAGAGCTTATAACTTTCCTAAATTCCGCAAAGGTTTATCTATTACATCTCTCCAAGGCATCCCATTAAAAAGGAGTGCTCAATTTTAGGATTTCATTATGGCTACGGCTATGTTTCCAAGCCTCAAATTTGTACTTCTCTTTGCTGACATAGGCTGAAGACTTTCATTACGAACATTCAACTAAAAAAAATAATCTTCCAGCCCCTTCTCCAAGGGGAATAGACCTTTGCTTTTTTCGGTGTAATGTTTTAAGTTTGCGAATATCACAAGTAGGGCAAACGCATTGTTTTTTTCTTGAATTCCTAAGTCTTTGATTTTTATTTTCTACTTTTGTTTCACTGAAAAAAATCATTATTATAAGTCTCTATTAAACACCCTATAAACACTAAATTCATGCGTTATATTTTTTTCGTTCTGACGTTTATCTTGTCCTTTTTTGGGGCGAAAAATCTTATGGCTCAAAGCAATACCATGCCCATAGACAAATCGTATAATTTGTGGTTCGAGTCTTATTTAATAAACCAGACAGATACTTTTCATTCTTGCATTTACCCTCAGGTAAATACACAGATTGTTAATTACGAGGCCGTTAACAATCAGCTATCAATGCCGACAAAATCTAAAATTGCATCTCGTTTACTTAATCGCAATTTGCTTAGTTTGTTCTCTAAAAAGTTATTAGTTAACCCAATTATCAATATAGAGCAGGGCTTTGGTTCCGGAGAAGCAATTCCATTTTATCAATCAGGAGGGCTTCAAATATTAAGTAATATTAACTCTAATTTATCGGTTCGATTTAGTGTTTACGGTAGCCATCAGCGTTTTAGTATTTTTGAACAGACGCAAATAGACAGTACAGGATACCTCCCAGAAACAGGAAGTCGATACCGGAATTTTGGCAATCGTTATACTTTTCTAAATTGGCGAGGCTCTGTGAGTTATCAGGCCGGGCAATATTTTCATCTTCAAGTGGGTAAGGAGTCCAATTTTTGGGGAGATGGTTATCGCTCATTATTGCTGTCGGACAATGTTGCCTCGTACCCTTTTGTAAAACTAACAGCCAGCACCGGGAAATTGACCTATATCGTTCTATATCAATTTTTAAAAGATGTTGACACCAACATACCGGGCTACCCCGAAGAAAATAAATATTCTACCTCTCATTTTTTGAGTTGGAATATTGGAAAACGAATCAACATTAATCTTTTTGAAACCGTAATGTGGCGTGATAAAATGGATAATGGTGGAAAAAGAGGGTACGATTTTAACTATATCAACCCAATTATCTTTTTTAGACCTTTAGAGTTTGAGACAGGGTCTGCAGATAATATGTTGATGGGGGGCGGTTTTAGAATCAGGACTTTTGCTAATATTCATCTTTACGGACAGCTTATTTTAGACGAGTTTAAATTGGACGAACTCCGAGCCAAATCGGGCTGGTGGGCGAACAAGTATGGTTATCAATTAGGGGTTAAAGCTTACGATTTGTTGAATATAAAAAACTTATTTGTACGAGCAGAGTACAATTTGGTTCGCCCGTTTACTTACAGCCACGGTTCTAGTGCCAAAAATTACGGACATTTATACCGTCCTTTAGCGCATCCGTTAGGGGCTAATTTTAAGGAATATATCGGGGAAGTCAATTATAGGATTAAGCGTTGGCAATTCGGACTCAAAACCATTCTTTCCAAGGTGGGAACAGATGCCGACTCTACCAACATGGGGCAAAATATTTACCGCTCATACAAGGATTATAAAAAAAATTATGGGAATAGCATTTTGCAAGGGAAACTGAACAAATTGCTTCTTTTTGAGTTTAAAACAGCCTACATTATTAATCCGTTGTGGAACCTTAGAGCTGAATTAGGGTTTCGATTATTCAAATGGAACGTTTCCGCTACCAATAGAGACGAAAAATATATTTTTATAGGTCTGAAAACCGCTTTTTAATTTTTTTACCGGAATTTTTAAATTGAACAGAGCTTTTTAAAATTTTATATTTGAGAATATCAATATAATTTTACCTTTGCCAAAAAAACATAAACAAAATGATGGATTTTTTAAACATTGATTCACAGTTATTTGCATGGGTTATACTTCCTCTTTTAATTATGTTATCGAGGATAATGGATCAGACTTTGGGAAGTATGAGATTGATTTTCCTAGCTAAAGGAGAGAAATTTTTAGCCCCTTTGCTCGGGTTTTTCGAAGTAATTATCTGGTTGGTTGCGGTAGCTCAAATTATGAAGCACCTCGACAATGCTATGTCTTATATTGGTTACGGTTTAGGCTTTGCTCTTGGTAATTATATCGGAATGGCAATTGAAGAAAAACTTTCTATCGGGAATGTAATTATTCGAATTATGCCTAAAAAAGAAACTGTCTCTTTGGTTAATGAGCTTAGAAACAGAGATTTTGGTGTTACGACAATGCTTGCAGAAGGTAAAGCCGGTTCTGTTCAGGTCGTCCTTACCATCATCAAACGTAAGCAAGTTGAGGAAGTGGTATCTATTATCAATCAATACAATCCTAATGCCTTTTATTCGATAGAAGATGTTCGTGCCGTTAAGGAAGGAATCATGAAGCAGCAAGGCTCTAAATCGGCTCTTAGGCGTTTCCAATGGGGATTGCGGAAGAATTAAGAATGAAGAATTGAGAATTGAAAAAGCTGTGGGTTGTCGGTTGTCTGTTGTTGGTTGTTAGAACTTTCCAACCTTAAAACCTTTCAACTTTAAAACCTTACAACTAACATTTATAATTCAAATAGCTGTTAAGTTTGGAACTTGCAACTTTTAACCTGAAACTTGCAACCGTCAAATCAACCGCAAAGAACGCAAGGTTGTGGGTTGTCTGTTGTCTGTTGTTGGTTGTTAGAACTTGCCAACCTTAAAACTTTTCAACTTTAAAACCTTACAACTAACATTTATAATTCAAATAGCGGTCAAGTTTGGAACTTTTAACCTTTAACCTGAAACTTGCAACCGTTAACCCGAAACTTGCAACCCAAAACAGTGGCGATGGCATTACGTACGCCCCTGCGTTAGGGATTGCAGAGGAAATCCTTTTGTTGAGGCACGAAACAAAAGATTGGAACGGAAAGCCCGACCGTCAGGGAACGCCCAAATATATTTTTTGAGGTAAAGTAATGCGTTTGCCCGGCTCAGATTATTAAAACTTAGCCCCAAAGTTAAGGTAGATTTGTTGTATGTCTGTCGGTTGCCAAAAGCGGTAATTCAAAGAAAGGAACAAATTCTTTTCCGGTTGATACTGAACACCTCCCAAATACAAGTTCCCCTCTTTTACAACAGGCGAATCTTTTACGTAATCGTATCGGGCGAAAACCTCCCATTTGGGTAAAAACTTGTACGAAGCAAAGGCTGAGACTCCCGAGTAAGTTCTGTTAATAGATTCCTCTTTATTAGTGTAAGAATACTCCACTCCCAATGTGTAATCTTTCGTTTTGTAAGCAGCAAAAAGGGATAAAGCATAATTGTTGGCTTTTTGCTCATCGGTAGATGGTGTAAAAGAGCTAAACGCTTTAAGAATGATATTTTTTAACTTGTAAAACTCGATGTTGGCGGTATAATCTAGCAAAGAAGATGCGTCTTGATGACGAAAAGGTCCATTTCCGTTGATAGCACTTAGCGAAACCGAAAACAAGCCCTCTTTTCGATATTTAAGTCGCATTCCAAAATCCGCAGGATATGCCATTCTGTACAATTCCTGCATGGTCACGGCTACATATCTATGATTCCAGACCTTATCTTGTACCGTTAAATATTGCTCGTTTAGAATCTCTCCTGCCGATAGCGAAAACCCGGGTGCAAACGTCCATTCTATTTCTGCCATTTTTAGAAAGGCGGTGTATTTACTTCCCTCAAAGTAATTCACACTAAAAAGTGTACCGCTAGAGTCCTGAACCTTAAAGCCATGGGTGGTTCTAGTAACATCATAAATCAATGTGAATTTTAATTTTTTATTCTGAGTGTATTTATAGCCCAAGAGAGCGGTGGAAAGTTCAAACCCTACATTTGGTTTTTGGGTTCCCAAGTTATGATACCCTCCGGTAAAGATATTGGCAAATATTTTGTGTTTACCTTGTTCTGTTGGTTTGTTAAAAGCATCTTTTTGAGCAAATATAGGCTGATATATGCCAATTATTAAAATAAACAACACTAATTTTGTAGAATACCTCATGTTTAATATAATTTAAAAATTAAAATGGCGAAGATAAGACTTACTAAGGAATTTAGGTTCGAAGCATCCCATGCTTTATGGAATTACGACGGACTTTGTAAAAATATGCACGGACATTCATACATCTTGTTTGTAACCGTAATAGGAGAGCCTTGCCCCGACGAAGATAACGTAAAACTCGGAATGGTCATGGATTTCGGAGACTTGAAAAAGATTGTAAAAGACGAAATTGTAGATGTGTTAGACCATTCTGTAATGTTAAATAAAAAAGCACCGCATCAAACATTTCACGATGTAGAGCAGATGTTCGATAGAATTCATTTATTGGATTATCAACCAACCTGCGAGAATATGGTGGATGACTTTGCCAAGAAAATATCTGCAAGATTACCGAAAGATGTTAAGCTGTTTTCTATAAAGTTGCACGAAACAGCAACTTCGTATGCAGAATGGTTTGCTGAAGATAATTAGGGTTAATTCTTTAATTTGATTAAGGATTTGTGTATTGTTGTAAGTGAGTTAAAAAAGAGACACATATGAATAAACAGCAAGATTTAAAAAAACTTATAAATTCGGAATACAACAATTTTATGTCTTTAAATTACACAAAAAATGTTGTGCCGAATTCAATCCCTATATTATGGTTTGGAAACTATGAAAAATATGAAACATCAAAGTTGAAAATAATTACTGTTTCTCTTAATCCTTCCGATAAGGAATTTAAAATTAAAAAGACTGACAATTACTCAACAAATTATAGATTTTCTTCTTTTAATGGAACTATAAATAGTTTATATAAAGCGTATAATGAATATTTTGTAAAGAAACCCTATGATAGTTGGTTTAAAGCCAGTTTTAGATCTGTTTTAGAAAGTTTTAATGCATCTCATTATAATGATGCGTTAAATACAGCATTACACACTGATATTGGAAGTCCATATGCAACAAGCCCAACATGGTCAAGACTTGATTCTGATATTAAACTGACATTAGAACAAATGGGCTCAAAGTCATGGCATGACTTAATTAAAATTCTTGCCCCTGATGTTATTTTGTTTTCCGCTTCAGCCTCATTCGAGAAAAAAATAAAATTCAACCAACTTGAGAATTGGACAGAAATTGATGTAAAGGCTGACAGACCATTGCTTACTGGAAAGTTTCAAATTAATTCTTCAAAGAAGACATCTGTTTTGTTCCAGGTTCAAGGAAGAAAACCATTTCTAAAAACAAAGAAAGAAGAAAAAGTTAAATTTAATCAATACATTTAATATGCCATTATCTAAGAGCATAACTTAATTATTTAGAAAATCAAAAAAAATATTCATAATTGGAAAAAGCTACAAAAATGTGGTAAGTAACATAATTCAAGAATAGAACAACGACACTATTCATTTTCGAAAAACTCTAACAGAAACTCGTAAATATTTTATCTTTGCACTGAAAATCAAAGCTTAACTATTTATAAATCTTGATTTTCAGTGCAAATATGAAATGCTCAAAGAATCCTAGCGAACCCACATTCGCTAAGCCTCTCCTCCATATTCAAAACCCAGTTTTTCTATTTCTTGTTTAATATTTTCTAAGTTGATGTCGCTTCCTTCCAGTACTGCTGTTTTGGCTACTAAGTTGACATTTACCGCCTCAATACCTTCCAGCTTAAGCAAATTGGTTTCGACACTGTTTTTACAATGGTTACAGTTCATTCCGTTTACCATAATAACTTTCTCGTTCATCGTATTTACGTTTTTATATTTCTTTTTTTGATAAAATCCGTTGATTATTAAGATGATTAATAATACCGTGCTCGTCCATTTTAACCAATTCGGAATCAAGTGATGCGAATGAAAACTTTTAAGTGTATCTAAAGCAAACCATTCTGCCGGTAAAAAATAGTTGATAATAGTTCCAAACAAAATGGCTCCGAATATAATGGTAACCACATAAATCCATGTTGCTTTCTTTCCTATAGCCTTGCTTAAAACCGTAATTGTTGCAATATTGGTCGCAGGCCCTGCCATTAGAAAGACTAAAGCAGCTCCGGGCGACAATCCTTTTAGCACTAAGGCAGCGACAATAGGAACCGAGCCGGTTGCACAAACATAAAGCGGAATAGCAACCAATAAGACTGCAAACATTTCAATCCAAAGATTTCCGATAAAATGTTCAAAAAAGTTATCCGGCACCAAAACCGAAATAACCGCTGCTAATATCAATCCTACGATTAACCATTTGGAAATATCTTGAAGAAAATCCACAAATGCATATTTCAGCATCGTATAAAGTTTGGAGTGTTGCTTTTGGTTGGCATTACAAGCGTCGGTATCGCAACAAGTGTCCGGTTCGCAAATATTTTGTGCTTTCTCTCCTGCGGATGATTCCATTTTATTACTGACAAAACCACCTAAAACGCCCGTAAACAAAGCCACAAACGGACGGATAATCGCAAAGGGCAAGCCCAATAATGAATAGGTTACTAAAATAGAATCGACTCCGGTTTGGGGCGTTGAAATTAAAAAAGAAAGCGTGGCTCCTTTGCTAGCTCCATTTTTATATAAGGAAACGCCTGTTGGTATTACGCCGCAAGAGCACAGAGGCATGGGAACTCCTATCAATGAAGACAATAATACGGATTTTGTGTTGGATTTTGATAAGTGATTATTTATAAATCCTTGGGGTAAAAATACCTTCAAGATACCTGCGAATAAAAACCCCAATAATAGGTAAGGAGACATCTCGTTAAAAATATCTATAAAGTCAACGGCAAACCGTTCTATAATTTCTACGCTAAATAATTTTTTCAAAACCTTCTTAAATTTATGCGACTCAAAGATAGTGTTTGTTTATGGAACTTGTAATGTTTTAAAGTTGAAAGCTTGTAAAGTTACACGGTTTTCAAAACCTTTGAGGTCTGATACGTTTTTTTAACATATTATAAATCAATAATTTATAAACTCATATAAGAATGGTGCGTTTGCCCTACGAGGAAAACCTTATCCCGAATTCACGTTAAATAATATTATTGATTATTTTTGTTTCTTTAAGAGAAGTTCTTTAATCAAAAAAAGACATCCTAAAATGAACGCTAAAATATCACTATTAAAAGTTAAAAAGAGTAATGGAGACCTAGTCCCTTTCGATTATGAAAAGCTAAAGCATGCTCTTTTGAGGTCAGGAGCCCAAATAGATGACATTGATGAAATAGTAAATGAAGTTTTCGAGTCCGTTTATGATGGCATCAGCACCAAAAAAATATATCATATTGCCTACAAAATTTTAAGAAAGCATTCTAAGAATGTAGCCGGGCGATACCGCCTCAAAAAAGCTTTATTCGATTTAGGGCCTACCGGTTATTCCTTCGAAAAATTTATGGGCAGACTTTTCGAACGCAAAGGTTATCAGGTACAAGTCGGGCAGATTGTTGAGGGCGTATGTGTATCTCACGAAGTGGACGTTGTAGCTCAAAAAGATAACGAGATTATTATGGTAGAGTGTAAGTTTCATCGACAACAAGGGCGAAAAAGCGATGTTAAAGTCGCTTTGTATATTAAATCTCGCTTCGAGGATATTAAAACGGCTCTAGAAAAAAAGGGAGAGCTTAAAAATAAGACTTTTAGAGGCTTTATAGCCACTAACACCCGCTTTACAGACGATGCCATTCAGTTTGGAAAATGTTCCGGCTTAGAACTTTTGGCATGGAATTACCCATCTCATAAAAATCTTCAAAAATGGATAGAGGAATCTGATTATCACCCTGTAACAGCATTGGGCTCTGCTACAAATAGAATTAAATCTATTTTGCTGGACAATAATATTGTTTTATGCAGAGAGGTGATAGAGCAGGAGGAAAAATTATTGAGTTTAAGAATCCCAATGTACGATATAAAAAAGATAGTCAAAGAGGCTCAAGAAATTGTAGGAGCATGGTATCAATAATAAAAATACCTAAAACAACCGGAGCTTACATTCTTCTAGCCGGAGTTAGTTTTTCTTTGAGATTTCAGGATAAATTTATAAATTCAACCCCTCAAAATAGGGAAAATGCTATTAAACTATTTCAAAAGTAATCGTACAAGCATTATTTTTTTGTTGCCTTTAATTGCTCTGATGTTGTGGAGTAATATTTTTTGGGAACAGAAAACTTCTTTTATCCCCTTAGACAAGCAGATGCCGGCATACGCCTTGTTAATGAGCTGGATTCCAAACGATATTGTCTCAAGTTTGATAGCTCTTAGCCTGATTATTGCTCAAGGCTTTTACCTGATATATATCAATCAGGTCTATAACTTTATCAGTAATAAAACTTATTTAACGGGCATCTTGTTTATCCTGATTTCAGGAGCTTATATAAACTTACATTACTTACATCCGGCTATTATAGCCAACATTTTTATTTTGCAAACCATTGTTGAGTTATTTTCAAGTTACAGAAAACATAATATTTATAAAGTGAGCTTTAATTCCGGATTTTACATCGCTCTAGCAAGTTTATTCTACATCAATGCCGGAATATTAATCTTATTTGTATTCTTTGGCTTATCCATTTTGCACACCTTTAATTGGCGAGAATGGGTGATTATACTTATCGGTTTTGCTTGCCCTTATATCATTACATCGGGCATATTAATAGGTTTAGATTTATGGGAGCCATTTACCCAAACGCTGAATGCTATTTTACATACCTCCCTACCTAAGTTCACATGGTCACTGTCCTATTATATTTTTGCAGCATTACTGTTTATTATCGGCTTTATTTCCATTTTTAAACTATCATCAACCTACACCAATAACAAGGTAAGTACAAGAAGTTATTTTTATTTACTTATCATTCTATTAGTCATGCTGATAGCTATCTTCTTGGTAGTGCCTTTTGCCTCTATAGAAATTATCGTTCCTACTGCCATCCCTTTATCTTACTTATTGACAAACTATTACCTGTCCGAGGGTAAAAAGTGGCTTCAAGAGAGCTCTCTTATCATTTTACTCCTTTCGCTTTTATATTTTTACATAGAACCTTTTGTTATATCAAATGTTAGCTCCTTTTTTTAAAGATAATCAAATAGAAGTCGGCTTGGACGAAGCCGGAAGAGGTTGTTTAGCAGGCCCCGTGGTCGCTGCCGCTGTAATTCTCCCCAAAGGATTTACACATCCTTTATTAGACGATTCTAAAAAGTTAAGCGAAAAGAAACGAGAAGAATTACGCTCTGTTATAGAATGTGAGGCTCTAGATTATGCCGTTGGATTTGTCGATAATCATAAGATAGACGAGATTAATATATTAAATGCTAGCTTTTTGGCTATGCATCGAGCTTTAGACCAATTGAAAGAAAAGTTTGATTTTCTGTTGATAGACGGTAATCGGTTTAAGCCTTACAAATCGGTTCCTCACGAATGCATTATTAAGGGAGATGGTAAATACCAATCCATTGCGGCGGCTTCTATTTTGGCTAAAACTTATCGCGATGAATATATGCAAAAAATTGACCTAGAGCATCCTGAATACAGTTGGAAACAAAATAAAGGCTACCCAACCAAAATGCATGTTGATGCAGTTCTAAAAAATGGAACAACACCTTATCACAGAAGTTCGTTTCACGTAAAAGCCTTGCAACTCAAGTTTGATTTTTAACCTAAATTCTGCAAAAATTTAAAACGCAAACAGCAGAAAAATTTAAAATCGAAAGTTTGAAAGATGAAGAAGAACCCTGCATTTGGTATTCAATTCTCATTTTTCAACTAAATAAATTGAAAGTTTTTAGCGTTTTTTAACGAACGGAATTTACCTTTGCGACTTTTAAGGTAAATCTGAGAGATAGACGAATAAAGCAGAACTCCAATTAGACCGGAGTAGGCTATGTCTGAGATGAAAATTAAATGTTGAAAGTTCGTAAAGTTGAATGTTCATAAAGTTGAAGGTTTTAAGTTTAGAAAGTTCCGAGTATCATGGCATTTTTAAATTATGAATTATGAATAAAAAAAGCGGTCATACTGAACTTGATTCAGTATCTCCAATAAATAAGAAAAGCCTTACAAAAAAGGGGAGATTCCAAATCAAGTTTGGAATGACTACGATTTTTTGAAACTTTCAAACAGATAACGAACAAAATTTTAAACAAATGAAGAAGGTATCTATAATAGTTCCTATTTATAATGCGGAAAAATATATTCAACGTTGTATCGTTAGTCTCTTTGAACAGGATTTTAGCGAGATAGAATATATTTTTGTAAACGATGGAACCACCGATAAAAGTATAGATATTTTACAAAAAAACATTGAGAAATACCCTAAACGCAAAGCGGATGTCAAAATTATTCATCACGAAAAAAATAAAGGCTCCGGAGCTTCGCGAAGAACAGGTATTAAAAATGCTACGGGCGAATATACAATTCAGATTGATAGTGATGACTGGTGCGACTTAAGAATGATTTCTTCTCTTTATGCAAAGGCACAAGAAACGAATGCTGATATTGTTGTGTGTGATTATTTTAATAGTTTTAAGGACAAAAATGTTTATCAAAAACAAAATTATTCGTGTTGTTTAGAAGAAGATTTGTCTAAGATGCTGATGTTTGAATTAGCACCTGCAATTTGGAATAAGCTCATTAAGCGAACACTTTATACCGAAAATAAAATTTATCCACCCAAAGAGATAAGTACAGCTGAAGATAGGTGGTTGATGGTAAGATTGTTTCTAGCAGCTAACAGTATTGCTTATCTTCCGGAGGCGTATTATTATTACTGGAGAGAAAACACCGTCTCTTTATCCACAAAAATAGGAGATAAACTTTGGAACGATATAGAGTGGTATAGCAAAACCACCCAAAAATTCTTGGAAGAAAAAGGACTCTTTAACACCTACGGCAAGTATTTTTATATAGGAAACTTAAAGGAAGTTCTTGTTTTATCAAGAGGTCGGAACTACAAACAAAATATCAACAAAATATCGCCGGAGGCAGACCGCCTAAAATACTTATATCAAATTCCTAGATTTAACTACCTGATTAAATTTATTTACAGTCTTTCAATATTAAACTTGGGCTTCTTAGTCCGCTTCTTACTGATACTTAAAACAGATATTCTATACGAAAAGTTACGAAAATTAGGTTAACGGTCGCAGTGTATTAAACGATTTTTTGAACACCAATTCTTCTCGCGTTATTTATGCACTTGTGTTGTGCTTATTTACTTTTCTTTTTCTAATTGAATTATAAGATTATCAAAATCTTGAACTATTCTAAATTTTTGAATAGTTTGTTCTTCTTCTATTTCCTTACTTTTACAAATCATCTTTTAGATGATAGTTAACGAATTCGGGATAATCTTTGCTCACAGAATCAGATAATTAGTATCAGTATAAGCTAAATTATTGTAGTACTATCGGGATAATACAAAAGAATTTAGTGCAATAATGGTGTTAATTATTTATGTTTGATAAATTTTATTCGCAAACATTTCACCTTTGCTCTAAAATCAAGAGTCTTAACCAGTTATTAATTCTTGATATTCAGCACAAAGGTAAAATATTTGCGAATTTCTGAGAGGAGAATCTTATCCCAAATTCATCTTATTTTAATAAGCCTTAGCAAAAACAACTCTTTGTTTAGAAGGTTTTCCTGTTAAGATACATTTGCCTTCTTCCAAAGGATTATCCACAGGAATACAACGTATCGTAGCCTTTGTCAATTCTTTAATTTTATTTTCTGTTTCGGAAGTACCGTCCCAGTGAGCATATACAAAACCACCCTGCTCAATTGCTTTCTCAAAGTCCTCGAAGGTATCCACTCTATGGGTGGTCTCCTCACGCTGTTTTAAGGCTTTTTGATAGATGTTTTCTTGTATCTCATCAAGTAAACTTGCAACGTAATCTACAAGTTCCTCTTGCTTAATTGTTTTCTTCTCAAAAGTATCGCGACGGGCTATTTCACAAGTTCCCTCTTCCATATCTCTAGGGCCTATAGCTACACGAACAGGAATGCCTTTAAGCTCATACTCTGCAAATTTAAATCCGGGCTTATGCGTATCTCTGTCATCAAATTTAACAGAAATGCCTTTTTCGCGAAGTGCTTTAACGAAAGTCTCTACTTTATCAGAGATTGCATTTAATTGCTCTTCACCCTTATAGATAGGAACAATAACAACCTGAATAGGAGCTAATTTAGGAGGTAAAACCAAACCGTTATCATCTGAGTGAGCCATAATCAAGGCTCCCATCAAGCGAGTGGAAACACCCCAAGAAGTTGCCCAAACGTGTTCCAATTTACCATTTTTATCCGCAAACTTAACATCGAATGCCTTTGCAAAGTTCTGACCTAAAAAGTGAGACGTTCCACTCTGTAAGGCTTTTCCGTCTTGCATCAAAGCTTCGATAGTATATGTTTCCAAAGCACCGGCGAATCTTTCGTTTTCAGTTTTTGTTCCAACAATTACAGGCATAGCCATCCATTTTTGAGCAAAATCTGAGTAAACCTGAATCATTTGCTTGGTTTCCTTTAAAGCTTCATCTTTAGTCGCATGAGCCGTATGTCCTTCTTGCCATAAAAATTCAGCCGTTCTTAAAAACAAGCGTGTTCTCATTTCCCAACGAACCACATTTGCCCATTGGTTTACCAAAATAGGTAAATCTCGGTAAGACTGAATCCAGTTTTTATAGGTGTTCCAAATAATAGTTTCCGAGGTCGGACGAACAATTAACTCTTCTTCCAGCTTTGCAGCTTCATCTACTTCTATTCCCGATTCTCCGTTTTTAAGTCTGTAATGCGTTACTACCGCGCACTCTTTAGCAAAACCATCCACATGGTTTGCCTCTTTACTAAAAAAAGATTTCGGAATAAAAAGAGGGAAATAGGCATTAGAATGCCCTGTTTCTTTAAACATTTTATCCAACTGATCTTTTATCTTCTCCCAAATAGCATAGCCATACGGCTTAATAACCATCGAGCCTCTAACCGATGAGTTTTCTGCTAAATCTGCTTTTACAACGAGTTCGTTGTACCATTGAGAGTAATTTTCTTTACGACTTGTAATTCCTTTTCCCATTATTTGGTATAATATTTGTTAATTTCTTTATTAAAAAAATAAAATTAGAGATTGGCAAATTTATCTATAAATTTTTGATTATCTTGCCAAAGTCTCTAAATACTAATAAATAGACGATAAAGAATATATAAACCTCTAATTTTTTTCAGTCATGAAACGATATATACCATACCTCGCAATCATATCATTATTAATAATGATGCAGTCTTGTACCGTAAACATGGGAGCTTCGGCTTATGACCCTGCTTACTACAATTCTAAAGAAGAATTAAAAACCGACAAAATGCTATTCCCGGATTATGTCGCATCGTACGAAAATGGGGAAGGCGATTTTGTAGATAATGGTGGAGATACCTATATTAATAATTACTACGAAGATGACTCTTACGATAGTTACGAGTCAAGAATCAGACGTTTTGGACATGATTCTTATTGCGACTCGTATTACGACCCTTATTATTCAAGCTATAGTCATTTTAGCATAGGTTTGGGTTATGGCTACGGTTGGAGTTACGGCTGGGGGTACCCTTATTATGGTTACCGTTATGGATATTATGATCCTTTTTTCTACAGCCCTTATTATAGTAGTTACTGGAGTGGATATTCGCACGGTTATTATAATGGTTATTACAATGGCTATTACGATGGTTACAACGATGCCGGCTTTGGAGCTTTGGCTCATAACTACTACAACTACAGAGATGCACGTCGTTATCACAGAAACACTCCTAGACGCTCGTCGGGTAGCAGTGTAGCCAGAAGACCTAATTCAAATAGTAGAGTATCAGGTTCTTCAAGAGGTTCCTATACTTCTAATAGGAGAGCTTCTAATTCAGGTAGAAGCTCAGCACAAAGAAGCAATGCTCGCTCTTCTTCGAG
>PDWI01005890.1_pt1 | contig 15613 bp, 12 predicted proteins | sample 1430891 | NCBI WGS metagenome assembly PDWI01 (sample SAMN01162508, study PRJNA174530) | Oral metagenome, whole genome shotgun sequencing project. | biome: Marine environment; feature: Marine mammal; material: Swab sample of the gingival sulcus; isolation source: swab sample of gingival sulcus... | reverse complement strand
GTTTTGTTTAGAGGTGTCAAAAAGTTCTGCAATCTGATTTTGATTCATCCAAATATTCCCATCTCTCGCATAGAGTGAGACAGCAGATCTTCAATCATCCGTATTATAAATAAGTATGGTATTGTCTTTTTGCATGTTTTCTTTTATAAAAATAAAAATTACACCAATTCTCCCTTAAACGCTTGGTCTAAGACACTTGCTCGGAGCTGATCGTAATGGTCAAGCTGTGCAGTATATTCAGTTTTAAGACTGGTAATTTTTTCGTTTACTTGGTCAAGATGAGCAACGATTTTTTCTTGGGTTTCAAGGTCAGGAAGCGGGATTTGGATTTGTTTAATAGACTTGTACGATATTACTGGTTGAGCAGAAGAGTTTGACGTTTCCCCAAGATTAATATGGGAAAGAAATAAAGTTAAATAAAATTTATTTACATTTTTAAGATATTGTGAAATATAAAAAGCATTATCAGTTAATCGAATTCTTCATTGAATAAGCCTAACATTTCAACATTGTGCTCAAACTCTACCAATAATAATGTTATTTCATTCTAAATTGAAATTATCATGTTTTCATGTAATTCCATTTCCTCAATAAACATCAATATCTCATGTTTTATTCATTGATTTTGTTGGTAAAAATTTTCATGATTTTATTCTGAATACCTTCTCTATTGTTTTTTTCTCCCATTCTTCATGATTAAAAGCTTCGTGCAAAGTACTTTCCCAAAGTTCATCCAAAGCTGAAAGCTGACTACGGATTTCTGATTGACTTGTTTGGATTGATTGAGTAATATCATCAAGTTTCGCTACAATTTTTTTTTGTTCAGGGAGTGGAGGGAGGGGGATGTGGATTGATTTAATATCTTTAAGGACTAAGTTTTTATTTGCAACTCATCTTGTTCTTTTTTGTGCTTGGTTATAAACTAAAGGAGAGTTTAAAATATGTTCAAGGAAATAAATATCAATTATTTTATGTTTTGGTTTTAATAAGGCTAAACTAACAAAAATACTAAATTCTTTTTTTACATCTATAACTTTTGCTATTCAAGTTGTTCATACTTTTGTATATAATATATCTCTATATTCTGGATAACATCTTTTTATGAGTTGTTTATGTTCTTCCTCTGAAATGAATTTAGTATCAGAAAAATCAATAACTCCGGAAGTGATATTTTTTACAGATAAAAATGGAATACCAGTATTAGTATATTTAGGTGTACTATGAGTACCATCTGTAATAAGTTCACACACTTCTCAAAGTTGTTTTAGTTCTCGGTTTGGGGGGAGCATTAAAGTATTTTTTTATTGATTAAATTAAAGGATTAACTCTTTTAAATACAGATTTTTCATATCAATCAAATGAATTTTGAATTTTTCTTTTTTTTATAAAATTAGGTGCATCGTAATAATCTATTATCTTTTGAGGACATCAATAATCACTAGCTTTCCTTGCTTTATCTGATATAGCATTATATTCTAATTTTCTTAATAGTCTTTCTAATCAAGTTATATCTTCAAATTTAGTTCATTCTACTTGAGAAAGATATATTTTTCGCATAAGATTAAATGCTCATAAATATTTTACAAACTGATATTTGAGTATATTATATATAAACTTTGAAGTATTTCTAATTGCAATATTGATATCTGGATTAATATTGTCTACATAATAATGAATAGATCACTGGATTCAACTATTGAGATATGCGATAATCATTCAGTATATTATTGGTTGCTCTTTTCAGTTCGTACGATTAAAATAAAATCATAGTCAAGAAGGAACAACTTCTTTTAAAATATTTAATATTTTTAAGAAGGTATGATCTAAATATAAATTATTAAAATTTTTAAATCATAACTTAATGGATTGTATACTTGTTTTATGTAATGATGAGATTAGATCAAATATTTTTATTTTTATTAATGGGTCTATTCATTTATAAATATTTATTATTTCTAAATTAATGTTTCTTTTTAAGAATTCTTTTTCTATATCTTCACGGGTTTTGATACTAGTTTTATCTAAATAATCATTATCTGTAATAAATAGGTCAATATTATCTTTTGTACTCATTTTATCATAGTTTTTATGCTTAATCTCATCTAAAGATTGTTTTGCATTATTAAACTCCTCATCCATAATATAGATATTTCATGTATAATGATATCAAAATCTTCATGCTCTACCTTCTATATTTTTTGCATCAAATGACTTTAGTGGTTTATCTCATTTTTTTGCCTTATATATAACTATGTTTTTTGCAGATGTATTAACTCCTTCAGTGATAGTGGTGGTACAAAATAATATTTTAATGAATCACTTATTAAAATAATTGATTATTTCTTTTTGAATATATTTAGGTATTAGTCCATGATGACCACAAATACCATTTTCTAATCATTTGATTATAATTCGTTCTTTATCTTTATATATATAATTTTTTTTTAGATGTTCAATAAATTCTTGAAATTCCTGAAATTCTTGAGTATTCTCTTTACAAGTTACTTGAATTTTTGGGAAAGATACAGAATATTTAACCAAATTTTCCACATCAGATTTGTTAGGACAAAAACAAATTGTTCAATCTTTATCATTTAATTCCGAAATTATTTCTAATGTGGGTCAGTATCTTCTTTGAATTTTGTTATTTTTTTTTGGCCACAATTCTTCATCTTCTTTAGTAAATCTATTATTACATATTTTTATATTTTTTTGTACAATGTTATACTTATTGTAATCTAATATTTTTATCTGTTTTTTTCTAATAAATTCATAAAATGAATTTCTTTCTTGTTCATCAAAAGAGATGTACGGTCATGCCATGATTAAATCTATATTAGGATTGTTGTTTAATAGTCGATAGATTGCTAAGCGGTATGCTGTATCTCTTTCATTTTCTTTAGATTCATTATCATCAAGATATTCATTATCTAATTTATATGCTTCATCCACTAAAAAAAAGTCTATTTGGATCTTTCATAAAGGTTGGTCTAAAAAAGATAAATACCTTTCCGGAGTAAAAATAAATATATTATATTCTCAAAGATCTTCTTCTTTTATATCACTAAGAGTATGTATTTTATACATTTGTTTGATATGCTCATAATCTTTATCTCATATGATTTTTTCATAATTTTCACCTAATAAAGCTATTGTTGGAAAAATTAAAACTATGTTTTTATATTTCATTTTTCTAATAATTTCATATATTAGAAAGGTCTTTCAAAAAGAGGTACTAGCCGAAAGGAAATAACGATTATTCTGTGTAAGTGAAAATAAATTTAATATTTCTCTTTGAAATTTATGAAGTTTTTTAGACTCATTAATATATAAACTCGAATCATTTACAAAAGATGAAAAAGATAATAAATTTATATTGTTTATTTTTAAGGCTTCAGGATTCTGAAAATTATTTAAAAAATCAAAGTAGTGTGGAATTCAACTTTTATTAGCTATATAAAGTAGAAATTGAAGATCTGCTTCTGAGATTTTTTCTTCTTTTATTTCATCAAAGAATAGACAAACTTTATCAATAAATTCGTAATCTTTAATATATCCTTTTTCTAGTTGATTTAAAGATTTTATAATTCCAAGGGTTTGTTTGATTTTATCCATTGTATTACAGTCTGTTTTATATCTTGTGTGTCTTGCACAGGAAGAAAAATAAAAAATATTTCATACGAAATAGAAAGCGATATATTCTTTGCTCCATGAGAATCTATATGGTTAATTTGTTCTTTAATATTTTCTTCATAATCATCTTTGATATGATTTCATATTATAAATATTGGATATACTAATCTAATGTTATTATCCCTGATGGTTCCCAATAAGTTAATTCATTCTCATTCCCACTGATTAAGTATATTTAATATTAAGGAACTATTGATTTGTTCTTTATGATTAATAAGAGCAAAGAAGTTATTTTCTAAATAACTATCTGATAAAGCATTTTCTATTTTATTTAACACATCAGTTATTCAACTTTTAGGATTTTGATGAAACTTAGTTTCTCAATAATATAGAAATAATTGATTATCTTTTTCTAAAAGGTGATAACAATCAAATCATTTTGTTTCACTATTTTCAAGAGGATTATAAAAATATCCTCTAGAAATTAAAGAATTAGTTCAAAAAATAACTTTTAATATTAAATCTAATAATATTTCTCCATAGAATCAATATTTTTCTTTGGTTTTTTCACTAGCAGAATGATTATATTTTAGTTTAGTAAATAAAGCAGATCTATGAAGTTGATTGATGTTTCAACTTTCTATTTCAAATTCATTATAAGAGTATTCAATAATACCTTCATAAATAATTTTTTTTAAATTATCATCATTTAAAGATTCTAAACACTTATCATCAAGTAAAGAAAGAGAGGATCTGCGATCTTCATCTAAGGTATATTTGATGATAATTGTATCTCTAATAAGATTTTTTAAATTTTCTCTCATAAATTAGAATTAAAATCTAAATCATAAACAATTCCCTCTGCACCTCTTTCCAAGCCCCCATAAGCGCTTCAGTCCCACCAAATGCAGAAGTGAAATCAACCACATTCAGACGACCATTCCCGTAGAGTTTAATAATATCACTCATCTTGGATTGAACAAGTTCGGTACTTCCATATTCTTCGTAGTAAGCTAAGACATATTCTAAGAACTCTTTTGCTGTCAGACTATTAATATGCTGTAAAAATTCTTGATCTAGTACTCGTTGCACCCTCTCATGTTTTGTTTTTATCGATTCTCCATATGAGAGATGTGTAAGAATATCAAAAATATCGCTGTCAGGTGCATCAAACATCGCTTTCAAGGTTGTAAATTGCTCCTGATCTAATCCAATATGTTGCAATTGTAAGAGCAAATCTTCTCTAGTTTTCGGATCTGCTCGGAGATCTCTCAGTTGTTGCTCAGATTGATACAATGCAGGAAGTTTTCCAAGCAACGACTCAAGATAATCAGTAGCTGAAAGCGGCTTTCCTGACTCGTCAATATATCTCGTTTCTATGTTGATGATCTTTAATTCTCTTTGATTGCTAAGCTGTACTCTGAGTTTTTTAGGCCTTTTCTTGTTGTCTTCTTCATCAGTATTTTCATCAGTATCTTCATTATGTTCTTGAGTATCTCCAAAATCCTCAGCACCATTTTCTAAATCTAGAGTATCTTCTTCATTGTCTTGCTTTCCATCTTCAAGCAACTGTTCTCCATCCCAAGCAGGATCGTAAAATAAATTTGTTGCACCAGTAAAATCCCAAATCGTGAAATAATCTTTCCCATCAAACACCCTCGTTCCACGGCCGATAATCTGCTTAAACTCCGTCATACTTCCAATATTTCTGACCAAGACAATATTTCTCACATTTTTGGCATCCACTCCTGTGGTGAGCATTTGCGAACTAGTCACAATCGCAGGAACCGTTTTCCCATTATCCTGAAATTGTCCCAGATACACCCTCCCAACATCTCCTTCATTACTGGTTATTCTCACGCAATAATCCATATCTTTCACCGTTTTGTTGGCATTGATTGCATCTCTCATCATCAAAGCATGTTCTTGATCCACACAAAAAATAATCGTTTTTTCATAAGGTTTCAATTTTTCAATAAGTGTTCTTGCAATCAGCTCCGTCCTTTCAGGGACAACAATATTTTTATCAAAATCTTTGAGTTCATACAGATCTTTTGTTTTATCTCCAGACACTATTTTCACATCACTATCTATCACCAATTCATCAATATTGGTCTGCACTCTCTTTACCTTATAAGGAGTCAAAAATCCATCATTAATTCCTTCTTTGAGCGAGTATTCATATACCGGTTCCCCAAAATACGCGTAAGTATCAATATTATCAGCCCTCTTTGGAGTAGCCGTCATCCCCAGATGGATCGCCGAAGAAAAATATTTCAAAATCTTTGCCCAATTCCCGTCATTTCTTGCGCCTCATCTATGACATTCATCAATAATAATCAAATCAAAAAACTCCGGATCATATTGACGATAATATCCACCCGTTTCAGTATTTTCTCTATTATTTTCTCTAGCATTCTCTGAAATTCTCTGATCTATTCTCAGCAATTCTTCTCCTCCCTCTTCATCACTTCCAGAAATCATCGCTTGATAAATAGAAAAGAAGATATTGGCATTCATCGGAACCTTCCCAAGCGCTTTTTTGATATCTTTTCCTCTGATCCTTGTAAGGTCCTTGTCTAAGGCGTTAAAGGTGTTCATGGCTTGTTCAATCAAAACCTTCCTATCCGCAAGAAACAAAATACGAGGACGACGGTTAAATCCAGTTTTTGACCATTTTGCTTGCAAAAGTTTATAACAAATCTGGAAAGCAATATAGGTCTTTCCTGTCCCTGTCGCCAAAGTAAGCAATATTCTTTCTTTCCCTTGAGCGATAGATGTCAAGGCTTTGCTAATCGCCAAATCTTGGTAATAACGAGGTTTCTTACTACTATCAATATAATAAGGAACCGCCAAAATTTGCTGCCTGATCGTTGCATTAGGATCAGTATATCTTTCATAAAGTTCACTTGGTGTAGGAAATACAGGGATAAATTTCCCGGTTCCGTTTTCCATATCTCGTTCATAAATTTCTTGTCCATTGGTACTATAGACCCATCTCACCTGTAATTTACGCCCATAATCTTTGACTTGTTCCAAACCCTCCGTAGGAGGCAGCCCGTATTTTTTTGCTTCAATAATCGCGAGATTTAATCAAAAATCTTTTAAAAGATAATCTACATACGATTGTTTTCCTCTCTTTCATCAGGGAAGTTTACGCCCATCAGTAAAATACCGCTCTCTGATAATTTGCTGTTCTTCTCGCCCTTGTGCAAAGAGTTTCGGGTCAATAAACTTAGATCTTGTATCTGCCTCTGAATAATCCCTCATCAAGTTTTGAAAATCAAAAGTAAAACTTAAAAATTGAAATACTAGTACCCATATGCTATGGGTATATCTTTACATTTTCATACTTTGCCTGAAGTATACGAATACCTATACTTTTTTCAAGTCCCCCTTTATTACGGTTAAAATCCAAGCAAAACTTGTGCAAGTAGAACGACGTAATTCTGATAGCACAAAATTTTCCCATAGCGTGAAAATGTTTTAATTCTTGATATTCAAAAGATGCATAACAAATTTATGCAGTAGAATAATAAAGTCTTCTGCTTGTTGTCTGTATTGTTCTACTTTCTCCATAATTTCTACATCATCCTGCTTAAAATATTGGAAAGTAGGAGATAACTGGACAACATATCCATGTGCCTGTCCTCTATAATCTGCAGTTTCAATAAACCCTTCAATATCGTATGCTTCAGGGATTTTATCTTGATTAGCTTGTATAATTTCAAAGGTTAATGGATTGATATTGCACTCAATATAGACCATCGTGCGACTTACACTATCATCCAAGATTCTTGTTTCTTTGATCACTTTTACTTCAGAATATGGTCAAGTTTCCCCTCGTAATTTATCTTTTTGCGTTTGAGTGAGTGGAACCATATTTTTTATTCTTTCTTTTTCAGGCTCATTACCATATTTATCCATTAATTTTGATAAATATCAGCTATCTCTCATCTGTTCTATAAAATCATCTCAGTTATTGATTCTTTCGCTTATCTTACGAATATGTTTGAGAAATTTGTCTTTGGTATCTCATGAATAGACATATCTTCACGTTAGACTTAGATCTTCTCGGTCTAGCTCATCTTCATTTTGTACCTGATAATGGTATTCGTATTTTTGCAATTTGATATAAAAATCAGCAATTTTTGGAAAAATATCATGATATATTTTCTTTTCTGTCTTTTTCTTTCTACGGTTCCAATTAGTTACGAAACGAAACATAAACATAAATTCATCCATGAGATTTCCTAATTCTGTCAGGGTATTTCCTGATTTATGCAAAAGACAATGTTTTATCAACGATAGTATATTCTCGTGATATGCCAAAAATATATGTTTATTTGAAAGCGTTTTCTTTAGCCATCTGATAGCATTATATTTGTTTCCATTACTCATATTAGCGTCTAAAATCACTTCTTCACAAACGACAAAAATGGTTATTGCATCTTTTAGATCTAGATCAACTTGTCCATCAGATTTTGGACTATGTTCTTTGATAAAATCCCTGAGAAATATTGTAAAATCTTTAGTAGAAAGCATCACTTTTTCTTTCACTTGTTGAGGAGAATACATCTTATTAACTTTAAGAAACTAAAAAATAAAAAAGACTCAAAAACAATAGTGAACAAAAATGAGTATAATAAATCTCTAGAACTTTTCAAGTCCCCCTTTACTTCCCAATCCATACCACTATACTACAAAAAATCTAAACAAACTTATACAAACTCTTTTACCTAACTAAAACAACCCCATGCTTATTCTCCTTCCTCCCTCAGAATGAAAACAAAGCTGATGAGAATATCTTAATCAAAATTCTGAATCTAGTCAAAAATTGCTTTCTTGGAATACGGAACAATCCCTTGAGATAGCGAGCTCTGCATCAGAGAAAGACCTGAAATGCACAGGGAAAAGATATGCCGAAGCGATAGTATTAAACAAGATTACAGAACAATGACCCTTTCTCCCTGCGATTGAGCGTTATAGTGGAGTGATGTATTCAGCGATAAACTATCAAGGCATGAGTTCAGCATGACAGCATTTTTTCAATCAACATATTGGAATTTTATCAGGATTATATGGCTTTGTTCGTCCACAAGATAAAATTGCTAATTACAAACTTCCTGTGAATACCCAGCTCAAACATTTTTGGAAAGAAAAATTAACAAAATATCTCAATAGTATTGAGTCTGAATTGATTATTGATCTTTTGCCATGATCCTATCATGCGATGATTGACTGGAAAAAGATTCAAGCAAAAGTTGTGCAAGTAGAACGACACAATCCTGATGGTACAAAAGTTTCTCATGGGGTGAAAAAAATCAAAGGGGAGTGGTTACACAAACTTTGTGAACAGCAAGGAGAGGGATATGATCGGAATGAGGAGAAAATTATTTTTGAAGTATAAAGAGACACTAAAGCTTATTATATTTATCACTTTTTCCTTTCGCCTTTTCTACACTATATTTTTTAGCGTTTTGTTTTATCTTTGCCAAGACTGTTTTTTCAATATCAATATCACACGCATCAGCAAAAAGAAGAAGATAATTAAAAATATCAGCGAATTCTTCATGTACTTCAGTATCATCTTTTCCAATGGTGTACGAATCTTCTTGAGATTTCCAAAGAAATTTTTCTTGAAGTTCTCCTGCTTCGATAGCGATAGCAGTTGCCAAGTCTTTGGGGTTATGAAATTGTTTTCGATCTCTTTCATCTCTAAAAGCAAGGATTTGAGTTTTGAGTTTTTCAAAGTTCATGGTTAAAAAAGTGAGGAAATAAAAAAATATCATTCCCAAAAATACGAAAAATATTCTAAATTTCAAGTCTCCCTTTATTTTTCTTTCTGTTTTTATATACTACACACTATCAAAAATTAACAATTTGTTTTAAACACAAAAAGTAAACCAATGGCTAATAGAAAGAGAAGAGAGAAAATTTTAGAGAATATCAAGGTGGAAAAAATCTGATATGGAGGAGTGGGAATCGCGACGCGTGAAGATGGAAAGAAAATTCTTATCAAAGGCGGAGCTTTGCCATGATCGGTGGTAGATGTCAGAGTGGTTAAACAGAAAAAAGACTACCTCCAAACCCATATTGTGACCGTGAAAAGCTATGACCCAAAATATACGACCAACAAACCCTTGTGTCCCCATTTTTTTGCTCCAGGAGCAGAACCATCTGGATTACCAAAACATAAAGTTGGGTCAGGGGATTGTAAATGGCAGATGATCCCTTATCCTCAACAGTTGGAATTGAAACAAGACATTGTGGCTGATGCTTTTACAAAAATTGCAAAAACCCAAAATTTTGAGATGTTGCCGATTGTTGCTTCACCTTTGCAGACGGGGTATAGAAACAAGATTGAATTTAGTTTTGGGGTCTATATTTCTCAGAAAGATGAGGTGCATGCCAATTGGCAGTTAGGATTTCACAAACAAGGGGAGTTTAGTAAAATTGTAGATATGGATAGTTCTATCTTGATTTCAGACAGAGCGAATAAACTCTATGCTTATCTCAAAAATATTTTTAAGCAATCAGGGTTACCAACCTACGACCAGAAAACGCATAAAGGATTTTTCCGTCATCTCGTGATGAGAGAGGGGGTGAATACCCAGCAGATGCTCATCAATCTCTCTGTTGCAACCGATAAATTAGAAACACTAGCACAACAAGAGCAATGGGAAACTTTGCAAAAAACTTTATTGAACGATGAATATTTACAAAAAGAGATTACAACCTTTGTGATTACTGAAAATAATGGACTTGCAGATATTGTGAGAGGGCAAGAGATTAGTACTAAGACCGTACGAGGTGATGGGGTGATTTATGAAAAGTTAGTGTTTGATGATACAAATCTTACTAATTCGTCATTCAGAGGCGAAGCCGAAGAATCCACTAATGTATCTACTGGATCCTTCACATCCGTTTTCACCACGGAGTCCTCCGTGGCAGGGGATGACAAAAACATGTGTAAAGACAACAAAGAAGCGACCTTCCGTGTTTCTCCTTTCTCATTTTTCCAGACCAATACTCACGGAGCGGAAAAGCTCTTTCATACTGCTGCAAATACCGTAGGATCTGTTAAAGGAAAGATACTAGATTTGTATTGCGGAGCAGGGAGTATTGGAATTAGTTTTTTGAAGTTAGGAATAGGAGAAAAAGTTGTGGGAGTAGAAATCGTAGAAGAAGCGATCGTTGATGCGAAATATAACGCAAAAATAAATAAGGTAGCCGATCAATGCGAATTTTTTGCAGGTCCATCAGAAAAATTTATGACCCAAGAATTTATTGAAGGTCCACATTGTCAAGATTTAGGACTGGTAATTATTGACCCTCCAAGAGAATGATTACATCCTAAGGTTATTGATATGATCGCACAACTTGCCCAAAACCAGAAATTCAAGCTCTTATACATTTCTTGTAACCCAATTACAATGGCGAGAGATGTGGAACTCTTCAACGAAAAAGGATTCAATCTCAAATCATTACAAGCCGTGGATATGTTCCCGCATACACATCATATCGAGTGTATTGGGTTGTTAGGGTAGAAATGATTATACTTTTAAGAAAATTTTAAGATAAAAAAAGCCCCGTCAATGTGTTGCATCAACGAGGTTTTAATTAAAATAATTTGCTTTTAGAAGTTCAAAATTTTTGGATTTTGAATAACAGTGGCTATGCCACTGAAAGTAATCGTTGCAATAAGATACAAGATATTTTCTTGTATAAATATTGCTATAAAAGATCCAATTGCTAGTAACCAAAAAAATATGATCACTGTTTTTCTAGAATTTTTCATAACTCAAATGTTTTATGATCTCCACTCCTCCTGAGGAGCTTTGATCTGATTAATATTAATTTTTTTTATTTCTGGTCATAAGCTTATTTTATATGACACTAAGTTAAATATACTCATATATATATTAATGTCAAGTGAAAATTTAGAAGTTTTGTGTTTTTTTGTAGTTTGTGTTAAATATTTTGTCTTTTTGAGTACAAATCTCCCCCTAACCCCCTCTTTCTCAAGAGGGGGAAAATTCCCTTCCTTGATAAAGGAAGGGGCTACCTGTTATTAGACAAGCTGGGGATGGATTTGAAAAAATTATTATATTTTTTTACTTTCTCCTTGCTTTTAATACACAGATAAGTATCGTTTTGCTATCTTATTTCACTGCAAATAATATGAAAAAATTTACTACCCCTCCAAAAAATCTCTGGATAAAAATTTTTCTAACCACAGCAAGCTTACTCACCCTAGATTTGCTAACAAAATATTTTTTCTATAATCAGAAAATTTTTCCAGAACTGTTTACTCCTGCGTTTAATACTGGAATATCGTGGTCGCTCCCTGTTCCTTATTGGATTATTTACTGTATTGCATGAGGAGCAATCCTTGCACTCAGCTATCTTGTCATTAAGAAACAGCTTTCACGATATGTTTTTGCTTTTTTTCTTGCGGGGACTTTGGGAAATCTGATTGATAGAATATGGCTTGGAGGAGTGAGGGATTTTATTCTTGTATTTGATTGGTTTCCTGTATTTAATATCGCTGATGTCCTCCTCAATATCGCAATTATCATGCGAATAGGGGAAGAAATTTTTAATTAATCCTTAATTGATGATCAAGAAATTGGTTATCAAATATCCTGCACCAATTACAAGTAATCCAATAAAAATATATAAAATACTTTTTTTCACCGTCTTGAACTGGTCGGCATTGTCTGGTTGAGTAAGGAGCAGATAACTTTGATAGATAATAATAATCAAAACAATCAATGCTGTCAGACTCATGATCCAGTTGATGACCGTATACATGATGGGAAGTTCTTTGGTAGAGAGGACAGCCTCTCCAATATCTCCTAGCGTATTTGATCCACTTCAATTCAAAACTTCATTTTGTTTCCCGTATACCGCCTCAATAATTTGTTTAGATCCGATGATGATAAACAGGGCAATGATATTCCAAGAAATAATCGTTCCAGCAGATTTTTTCATCTTATCTTCTGTAGAAAAAAGATATTTCAACAAACTCATTACGAGAGAGAGAAACATTCCTCATAACACTATATAGAAGAGAATTTTCAGAAAAGGATATGCTATGTTATTATAAAGTTGTTTTGCAATTTCTGATGCATTAAAGGTGAAATCTCCTCCTCATTCTTTTAAAATTACATTAGTGACGATATCTGTTAGATATCTTGCAGACATCATTATAATGATTCCTAATACTCCATATACAATATATTGGATAGCTGTTTTTGTCGTTTCTGCATTGTCAGAAAAGAGGAGTCTATAAAAACCAAAAATACTAAATATAAGCCCTAATACAATCATCAGTGGGATAACGATATCGATAACTTTTTTGATAATAAAATTTCTTATCGTCTTTGCTCCTCATTCATTCAAGGTTTTTGGAGCCGTTTCCAGATGTTTATTAATTTTTGTGGTAGATTGGTTGAGAATATCATCATATCTGTCATTCTGTGCATGACTTAGTGTTCCAGTACCGAATACAACAGCAATAATTCAAGACATAATACAAGATAAAATAATCCCTGATAAGAGATATTTTTTTATGGTTTTGAGAGAGCTTGTTATTCTTGTCATGATTAGCTAATATCAGTAGAAATAAAAGATTTTTCCTCTGGTGAAGCCAAAATTTTTACTCCAATATGTTGAGGTCCCGCAAAGATCAAACCTTCTCCTACACCTGAAGAGACGAGTAATCTCTGTTCCATTTCTGACAATCCTAAGAGATCGTTCAATTGCTTGATTGACGTAGGGGATTGCTTCAATAATATCTGCATTGAAGAGTTTGAAATAATGGGTTTTCCATATTCACTTTTTACAAAATCCTCAATATCTTGCGAGATAGTAGTGATTCCTACACCGTATTTTCTTGCTCTTTTAATCAGTCCAAACAAGAATTCAGCAGAAATTTTATGTTTCAACATAATCCATGCCTCATCACAGACTAATAATCTTTTCTTTTTATGCGTTCTCACTTTGGTCCAGATATAATTCAAGACATTATACATTCCTGGAGTTTTCAGTGCATCTTCCAGATCTCTGATACTAAATACCGTCAATGGATTATTAATATCAATATTCGTATAATTATTGAAAATATTTCCAAAAGTTCCTGTCACATATTTACTCAATTTAATGGCAATATCTTCCGCACCATTCATCCCTTCCAAGACATTTAATAGATCTTGCATCAATGGGAAAGGTTTCCCTTCATAGTCATCATCATCAAAAGTAAATCCTTTTAAAATATAAGTATTTTGCAACGCTTTATCCAAAATTGATTCCTCTTGTGGGCTCAGTTTTCCGATCAATAACTGAATCAGTCCGAGCAAATTCATGATCTGTGATCTGAGCAAATCTCCCTTTCCATATTCAATATCTTCAATCTTTGGTGGAATATCAAAAGGGTTGAGGTATTGCTGTGAATTGGTGGTGATATTTACATAAGTACCTCCTACTTTTTCACATAATTCTTTGTATTCATTTTCTGGATCAATAACGATGGCATCAATCCCATTCATCAAATATCTCAAAATTTCTAGTTTTACGGTGAACGATTTTCCGGCACCAGAAGTCGCCAAAATACAACTATTCATATTTGGCAGCGTAGCATCAAATCTATCAAAAATAACTAATCCTCAAGTATAAGAATTGATACCGTATAATATTCCCGTATTTTTTGTCATATCATTTGAAATAAATGGGAAACTTCCCGCAAGTGAAGAGGTAATCGCACTCCTTACAATTCCCAAATCATCATAACAAATTGGTAAACTTGAAGCAAATCCTTCGTCCATTCTTTGGATTGCATTTTTTACTCTAATACCAAATCCTGAAATCTTTTGCTCCAGTTTTCTTCCATCTTCTTTGAGTTTTTTCTCATCTTCATTATACAAATTGATATAGTATGAAGTCTCAAAATATCTTTCTTCACGCGTCGTGAGTTTCTGCCTGATGGTCTCCACATCTTTGTATTGTTGTTCTACCTCGGTATCAATGGTGATCCCTTTTTCCATCGCTTCGCTCATTTCCGCTTTCAATTGGGTCGCTTTGGTTTTCAAGACACTTTGCATGGCAGAATCTTCTTCAGGATAGATGAAAAAACTCATATCCCATTTGGCATAGAAACTCAGAATATCTCTTGTTCGCAACGATTCAATATACGAAGGATAACTCTGCACATAATAGGTTCTCCCAAAGATTCCAGACACATTATAATGATTAGCTTTAAATTCCCAATATGAAGGAGCAATATGGGTCTTATAATCTGCAATAATACTATTGTAATGCGTATCTACTTCTTTGATGTATTTTCTCACATCACTGGTCAATTTTGTTTCATCAAATTCCTCATCAGGAATCGTGAGAATTTTCTGCACTTGTGTTTTGAGCGAACTCATATCTAATTGCTGTTCTTTTCCTTTTAATTGGTCGGTATTTTCTTGTGTTTTTGTTTGTGTGTTTTGTATTTTTTCTGTTTCATCTTTCTTTGGATGAGGAACAAGACTTGGAAATAATTTCCCCATAAATCTATCAAAAAAACCTACTTTTTTTTCTGGTTCTTTTGTGTTCTTATTTTCTTCTTTTTTGACTTTTTCGCCTTGCTCGTAACCCCCCTCTTTTATTCACTTCTCTGTGTAAGACCCCTCCGTCCCGCTTTGCGGGACACCTCCCCTCCAAGGGGAGGCTTTTCACGCTTCGGCCCCTCCTTGGAGGAGGGGATCAAGGGGAGGTCTGTTTGAGACTGAGGGGTCTGAAGGGGATTGATTATCATTTTCAGAAAAATCAAAAACAGGATACCCCCCCTTATCTACGATAGTTGTATAATTTGTATCATAAACAATATTTATTTTCACCATAGACTATTTATACATTATCTACTAAAATAATCATATCTTAGTATACGCAAAAATACTTTTTATGCAAAAATACTCGTTTTTACAACAAA
>PDWI01005889.1_pt1 | contig 15614 bp, 10 predicted proteins | sample 1430891 | NCBI WGS metagenome assembly PDWI01 (sample SAMN01162508, study PRJNA174530) | Oral metagenome, whole genome shotgun sequencing project. | biome: Marine environment; feature: Marine mammal; material: Swab sample of the gingival sulcus; isolation source: swab sample of gingival sulcus... | reverse complement strand
TATTCATTTTTATAGATAGTAAGTGTATAAAATCTACTATCTAGTATACTGACATTTCTATTTTTGCCTACTACTGTCATTTTAACCTTGCTGTTACAAATCTACAAAAAACAATTGAAAAACATAAGCTGATATCTATCATATAACACAAGATCTTTTATCAGTAGAAAAACACCTATGCACTACTCAATCGCATTTTCATGACCAGCTGGATCAGGAGCCAATACTTCTGGAATTTTACTGGCAAACATGCTCGCAAAAAAAGGATATAACATCATCGTAGACAAAGAGTATCAGTCAATCATCAAAGGAGGAAATAATAATCTCGTTGTCTATATTTCAGATACTGACCATACTTTGACCAAAAAAATAGATATTTTTGTCGCATTTGACCAGTTTGCCATAGACAAAAACAACCCTATATACGACTGCAAATATATCGAAGATCTTTCAGCAATCAAAGACCCACAAAAGAATATTATCGCTTTTGGAATTGGAGCAAAAGCCCTCGGAATTCCACAAAATGAAGCAGAAGAACAACTCAAAACGACTTTCAAAGACAAATTCATCCCTGCACATAGCGAAGCATTACAACAAGGATATAGCTTTGATAATGAGATGCCTACGCCTCACGATTGCTCAAAAAGTGTTTGACCAGAAAAGGTCCTCTATTTCGGAAATGAAATCATTGCAAAAGGTGCGATACAGTCATGACTAGAATTCTACTCCTTCTATCCCATGACTCCAGCTTCTACCATCGCAACGGTTATCAATAAAGATCCTAAAACCCTAGATTCAGCGTTAGCAAAAGATTTAAAAAACACTGATAATCATATCGTTAGCTTCCAAGCAGGAGATGAGATCGCAGTATCGATGTCCATGCTCGGAGCAAATTTCGCTGGGAAGAGAGCCATGTGTGGAACCAGTTGAGGAGGATTTGCCCTCATGACAGAAAGTATCGGAATGGCAAACCAGACCGAAATTGGATCGGTATATATTCTCTCGCAAAGAGATGGACCCAGCACGGGAACTCCGACTTTTACTGCACAAGGCGATATCAACTTCGCGCTCAATCCAACCTTTGGAGATACCAAACCGATTGTCGTATATCCAACCAGTTATGAAAATGGATATAATCTCATCGGAAAGTGCTTAAATTGGGCAAAAAAATATCAGCATCCTATCATTGTACTTGTAGACAAGCAATACAGTGAAAGTTATGTTGCTGTACAAGAGGATAAACTCACCGCTGAACCGGTAGACAACGGACCAAAAGTAGACAATCCTGACGAAAATTTCGCAAGATATACTATCACAGAAGATGGAATCAGTCCCTACACTATCCCTGGAACAGCAAACGGAGAATTTTGCGGAACTTCCTATGAACATAACGAATACGGTGAAAGTATAGAAGACCCTGAAATGAAACAAAAAATGACCGAAAAAAGATTTCAAAAACTCCAAACTTTTACCAACGAAGTTTTCAATGATGACTTTTATGGCTATGAAATTATCAATCCTGATGCAAAAAAATTCCTCATCACCACAGGGATGAATCACTATGTCTGCAAAGATTTCGTAGACCAACACCCAAAAGAAATCGGCCTAATCAGTATTCATAGTCTTCACCCTTTTGATCCAAGACTAAAAACCTTTTTACACAACAATAAAGATAGTATAGAACAACTTATCTTCGTAGAACTTAACCACTCTGGACAATTACAAGAGCTCGTAATGAAAGCATGTGAACTCTATCATCCTGATTTTTATAATCCAAATGATGAGAAAAAAAATAAAATCACTCATTTTAGAAAAACCGCCCTCTACCCTATCTTTGAGGAAGAGTTAGAAAATATAATACTCTAATCTCCTCCCCTGTTTAATGTATGTTCTATATGATTTAGAGTTATTCTTTCATACTATCCTTCTCACGCTAACTTTTTCATCACAAAATCCATATCTTTATCGCCTCTCCCTGAAAGATTAACAAGAATAGTCTTATTTTTATCTAATTTTTTAGCGAGTTTCATTGCATATGCGATCGCATGAGCGCTTTCTAATGCAGGGATAATCCCCTCTTTTTGTGAAAGTGTCTGAAATGCTGATAAAACTTCTGTATCATCAATAACTTTTCCCTGAATTCTTCCTGTTGTTTTGAGATATGAAATCTGTGGTCCAACTCAAGGATAATCTAATCCTGAAGCGATAGAATACACAGGAGCAGGTTCCCCTTTCTCATCTTGGATAACTAGCGTATGCATTCCATGAATAACACTTTCTTTTCCAAATGTTAACGTTGCGGCATGTTCTCAGAGTTTTGTACTTTTCCCTCCTGGTTCTACGGCATATATATCTACCACTTTATCCTCCAAAAATGCAGTAAACAATCCCATAGCATTACTTCATCCTCCCACGCATGCTACCAAGTTGTCTGGGAGTTTATTTTCTAGTTCAAGGAATTGGTCTCTGGCTTCCTCTCAAATAATACTCTGATAATCTCTCACCATCATCGGGAAAGGATGGGGTCACACGACTGAACCGATACCGAAAAAGATATGTTCAGGATCTTTCATATATTCCACGAATGCAGCATCTACGGCATCTTTGAGGGTTTTTGTTCCAGTATCTACCGAAACTACTTTCGCTCAGAGTACTTTCATTTTTTGCACATTCGGATATTCTTTTGCGATATCGATACTTCCCATATAAATTTCACAAGGTATTCCAACCACTGCACACGCTGTTGCCAATGCGACCCCATGTTGTCATGCACCCGTCTCTGCCATAATTTTCTTTTTTCCCATCATTTTTGCAACGAGGGCATGACCGATACAATGGTTAATTTTGTGTGCTCAGGTATGATTGAGGTCTTCTCTTTTGAGGTAAATTTTCGCTCATCAAATTGCTTCTGTTAAGTTTTTACAATAATAGATCGGAGAAGGTCTCCCAATATAATGCTTGTGATAATATTTCAGCTGATCTCTAAACGCTGGAGTATCTTTTATTTTGAGATAAAATGTTGCAATATCATCGTAGATTGTTTTCAAATGTTCTGGAAGGAACTGCCCTCAAAATGTTCAAAAAAATCCTTCATTGGTAGGCATGGTATTCGTTAAATTATAGTTTTTCATTAGTCATATCAATTATGTTTTAAAAATATTTCTTGGAGTATCTCATATTACTTTATCTTATTTTCTCTTATTGTATTATATTTTATCATAGTGTATTACCAGATTTCATATAGCAAGATGATATCAATAGCTAATATAAACATGGAGCGTTTCTTATCAGTTAAAAAAAACCTCTCTAGTTTCCTAAAGAGGCAGGATATTGTGAAGTAGTTATTTTTTCTTTTGTATGCTTTATTTTTCTGAATTAGTTACTAGAAAAACCTTACTTCATTCTGCCTGAAGTACACCACCATGCTGTAGTATTCATGTGAAAGGTGTTCATGTTTTATTTCTCAAGTAAATTCATATATATTTATATTTTGTGTATAGTAATCTTGGTGGGAAATGCAAGCGGAAATTTCTAATAATGATATCTTATCTAAACTCCCCGATATAAACAGGGAAAATATAATCATATAGCTTCTTTTTTGTAAGACTCTTTATCTCTATCTGTACACTATCATACTCTGCCAAATCATATGCAAAGTCTGAATATACACAAGGGCAACGATCACATACTGCAGGAGTTATAATCGGTTTTCAAACATAGTCATCGATACTATCATCAATACCATCACCATCAGTATCATGTGTATCTGAATCATCAGACTGTAGCTCAGGACAACCATCTCGATCTACAATCATATTAAAAGTTTCGGGTAATAAGGGACAGTGATCATCTTCATCAGGGATACCATCACCATCAGTATCAATATTTTTTCCATCTCACTCCCCAAAATCTTTCTGACAACTATCGCCGATACCATCACCATTACTATCTTTCTGATTGGTATTTCTCTTAAATGGACAATTATCTAATCATCATGGATACCTCCAATGATCTTGCAAACTTACCGCATTAAGATTTCTCTCATCAAAAGAACAATCTGGATTTTCCTTGATCAAAAGATCCAAAAGGTTTTTCATTCCATCTCCATCTATATCATCATCACACATATCAGGGATAGTATCTCAATCGAGATCACACTTAAATGTTCCCATAGTTCAAGCGAGATACTTGCTATGACAACGGGTATCTGGAAGAACATGTATCGTAGAATATGCTGAGAGATTAATATCATCTACCCAAGCCGTTATCCATGGATGATATTCTCCTCCCCTCCAATAAGTATCTTGTACAGATCAAGGGATTTTCTCAAACTTTTTCTGCCATAGTCCATTATTGATAAGTATCGTGTGTTCTTTCTGATAGCTAGGTTTACGATAAAGAATTTTCACAGTATCCCCTGCCTTCCAGATCAGTTTTTTTAACGCTTGATTGAGATAATAGGCAGAACTTAAGTGAGGATCTCTGACATAGAGTGTCAATGCAGTGTCTAATACCCTTCCATCATATAATACAATCTGCTGTCTCACCACTTTTGGTCAAAGCGAATCATAACGATGATTATAAGACAATTTTTTTACTCTTTCTTTCGTTCCATCACCGAAATCCCAAATAATATCTTTAATATCTCTATAACGGTACCCTCTAATATTCGTGGTAAAAGCAATATCTTGATTAATCTGAGGATGTAGAGTTTTTGCTCTAAGTGATGCTCCAATTGTTCATATTCAATATCATAGTGCTATTTGAGATAGAGCAACAACAGTATTTCATCTCATAAGATGGATAGTAATAGGATATACTCATTTTTTATCAAAAACATGTTCAATAATACGAGTATCTGCAGTATAATGTTGGGGAGTATCTCAGAACGATACTATGATTTCATCACTCTCTCCTAATTTTTGAAGGACAAGTTTTATTTTTTTCCCTTCACGATAGACCAACAACGGATCGATAGCCTGCAAAGCATTCTGGATTTTAACAGACTCTCAGATATATACCTGTACTTTTGCTTGTGCAGTATGCATTGTATTACTCGCTATAGCAGTCACAGTATACAGTCCTTTTTGCATAAAGACATGTCTAACCTGTTCTCCTGTGAGCTGACTGCCATCATCTGAAAACTTTCGAGCAATACGATCCCATTTTCCATCTACTACCGCAGTAAATGCACCATTTGCAGGAGCTGTAGGTTCGAGCATATTTGTCTTGATTGTTATTCATAGGAGATCATCATTCTGACCATTATTTCCACCAAGACCATGGGTATCTTTACATGCATCACCTATTCCATCTCCATCACTATCCTGCTGATCCGTATTGTGGACAAAAATACAATTATCCATTTCTTCTCAGTTAGGGAGATCTCAATGTTTTAGATCATCAAGAAGATCGGTATTTACCTCTCAACTATCATCAACAATACCAATAGGATTTTTTATTCCATCATTATCGATATCATCATCACATACATCACCTATTCCATCTCCATCACTATCTCTCTGATGAGGATTAAAATGATTTGGACAGTTATCTCTTTCATTAGGGATCTTATCATAATCATAATCAAGATTAAAATCACAAGACACAAGACCGTTCACACGATAGATCATCTGTAATACTTCTTTTCCTGTAGGAGAAATGAAAAGTTTTGCTTTAGAAATATCTCATTGCTGTAATACTCATTTTTTTAGTAAGATATTAACCTGAGCAATCGGCCAAAATCATTCCCCAATATCAGCAATCTGTGAAAAACCACATCAGGCAAGATTAAATGAACAATACTTTGCATACGTTTGTACACTTTTTGGTGTAGGAAGAGCCTTTCTTCAGGATTGTTCTTTAGCATATTTCTGAATAATAGCAAGATCCTGAGAAGTAAATGAAAGCTTTTCATAACTCTCCTCTCCAAGGCCTTGATACCATTCATATACTTCATCTCGATCAACAGAAAAATCTTGATAAATATATTTTGCTAGCATATTCACTAACACCTGATAGAGTTCTGCATTACTCACATTTTTTGTCCCACAAAATTTTCCTCCACAGATCGGACTCGTATATTGAGAATATCATTGCATATACTGATGATCCCCTACATATGCCACACAATAAAAATAATTATTTCCTAAAAAATTTGCATCTTGAAATGCAATATCAGAAAAATAATGTCAAGGAGTAGTAGAAAATTTCTCCCAGAAATCAGCTGAATAACGATCAGTATAATCCTTATTTGGCACAAGACAGTTCTTACACTCACTGGCATTAAGTAGACTTGAAAATGCATAACGAGAAACTACTTCTTGCTGAGCAATTTCCTGAGGAGAAAAACCACTATATTTAAGATTTTTCAAGAATGTATCATAAGGTGCATCAGCGAAAACAGAAAAACAGAGTGCTATCCCTATAAGAAATACCCCTATACTTCATTTACATATTTTGTAGATTTGATGCATCAATCACATACTACACGATTAATAAAAAGAATATAAAACAATAAAATAGTAAAATACTATACTACTATGCTCTCATATCACTCTCTATAGTATAAGAAAAAGGAGTTTTTTTTACAAATTTTTCCAATTTTCTCTACTATTTATACAACATAAAACAAAAAAATGGGATATAATACTATATAATATTTACTTCAGGTTCCAACATAATCCCAAATGTAGCCTCTACTTTTTCTTGCACTTTCTTCGCAAAATTAACGATTTTCTTTCCATCTTGTACTCACTGACTGACCAAAATAAGTGCATGGTGTTTATAGGTTCCTACTCCATCTTCCAGTACTCATTTCATCCCTACTAAATCAATCAACTGTGCCGCTGGAATTTTCACGTATTTTTCAGCATTCATGACAGGATAACATTTCAATATCGGAAATTGCTCTAACAAAGTTGTATACTGTTGTTCTGAAATAATCGGATTTTTGAAAAAACTTCCTGCCGTTCCTCGTTCATCTAAATTTGGCAGTTTCCCCTGTCTAATCACAGTAATAATATCAGAAAGCTCCGCTATTCATAAGGTTTCTTTATCTAGATTATTATCAGCAATATACTTTTGAATATCAGCATAGTTCATATTCAAGCAATAATTTTTCTTTTCAGCATCATATTTTTTTAACTTCAACACGACATAACTGATCAAGAAATTATTTTTCAGTCCAGCACTTTCCGATTTGAAAATACTCTCACGATAGCCAAATTGACACTCTGCACAAGAAAAAATTTTCTTCTCTCCTGTACGCAAATCAATACCTTGTACTTCGTGAATGACCTCAGCGATTTCCACCCCATACGCCCCGATATTTTGCACAGGAGCCGCTCCAACCGTTCACGGAATCTCACTTAAATTTTCTATCCCTGCATACTTATTCTTCACGCAATATTTTACAAAATTTACCCAATCTTCTCCTCCTCCTACTTTTAATATAATCTCATCATCAGTCTCCTCTATAACTTCAATTCACAATATCGCATTTTGGATAATCAATCCTTGGAAATCACCATCAAACAAGGTATTACATCCTTTTCACAAAAGATAATGCGCAATATTTTTTTTATACTCTCAAGATGCTTGTAATTTTTGAGAAAGCGTGAGTACGTCCTCCTCAGAACTAATTTTTACATATTCCTGTGCAACTCCTCTACTATGAAATGATGACAAATCTTCAAGCGAAATATGCTGTTGTGTTTGCATGCTATTTTTACCACACTAATATAAAACATAACTACACAAAACTATAATTATCTGAAAAACATATGCAAGAATATCTTAAAATATAAAAAAAATTTAAAAAAATCCCCAATCTCTAATAAAGAAACTGGGGAAAATGTAAAAGAAAGATTCTTAATTATTAAAAAATATTTTTTTACAAAAAAAGCCGTAGATTATCCTCTACAGCTCATTTTATTAGTTCTTACAGTTAATACCTTATAGATACAATAGCATGTTACCGCTATCATAAATGTTAAGATATTTTCTTCAATAATTCCATACTTTATCATAGTTAATAAACTGTGATATCCTGACAATGTTCCAAGCACTATCAAGGAAATAATAGATCTTTTCATGATATTTTTTTTTGTTATACGTTTTATTTCGAGCTCTAATATAATCAATATATATATATATATATAATGTCAATAGGAAGTGTATTTTAAAATCATTTTTTTAAATATTATCTTGTACATTAGACATACTCTTACTTCCCTTCTAACAAACAGGGAATTCTAAAAAGATAAAGAAAGATAAAACAATACTTACAAATCTCTACGAAAAATTTAATATGATTTCTCCTTGCTTTCAAATAAAAAATAACTACATACATATCATATATCACTATTTACCTATCAGTATGTTATGCATTCTTTAGACATTAAACTCATCCTTTGAGTATTTATCTGACTTCTTATCTGATACCTCATCAGCAAAATATATTTTCTAATAGAACAAAAAAAAGATAGAAAACAATCTGTCAAAAAATCAAGATCTGTAATCATGGGACAAGTACATGAAAAAATCGCTCCTATTCTACCTGATTTCCCCTATAATTATAAGGATATGACTTTCATCGGAAAGTGAATTGATTATATAATTTTCGATGGACTTTCAACAGGAAATCTCAAACAGATTATTCTTTTGGAGATCAAATCTTGAACTTCAACACTAAATAAAAATGAGAGAATGATCAAAAATATTACTAATCTCAAAAAGATAAAATATGAAGTATATAATATATAATATATGTTTTTTTATTATTTTAGTCCTTATCACTTTCTCAATAAAAAGTCATATGTTTCCAGAAAAGATTCTTTATATCATAAACTTAAAATAACACCCCTATCCCATATGAAGCGAAATTAGCAACAAATGACAATATTATGGCTTGTTTCCAAGATATATCAAGAATATATTTGAGCATTATACCTTCTAATAAAAATACTCATAATTCTCAAATTACTGAAAACCAAAAATAGGAAGATATATACACAGGAGCAATAAACCAAAGATACGGTAAGGTCGCAAACGAACAAAAAATCCCTGCAAAGAGAAGTTGCTTTCATGAAATTCTTTTTTGATCAAATTTTTTCTTAAAACATAGTCTTATTATGAGAAAAAGAACTACCGTCTCAATAATGATCGTTTTTATTAATGCTATCAAAAATAAGTGTTCATATATCATATTATCTCAATATTTTAATTATTCTAATGTTCTAATATTATCGTATTATCACAGGACTAGCTATCTAAAATCAATGCAATCATATATGCAGCTTCTCAACGATTCACAGATTGTGTATGCGTATTAATTGTCTTAGGATGCGCTCATATCTCATCTACCATATTTATATAATTCACATACCAAAGATTTCCTTCTTTTACATCCTTTGAATACAATGTAAGAAGCGCAATCTTTGAAGCTTCTGCATAGGAAATTGTTTTATTAGGTTTAAATGTCCCATCAGGATATCATTTAATAATTCATTCTTTTTTTGCCATACAAATATACTTATTATACCAATCATCAGTATACACATCAGAAAAATATTTTTTAGTACAACTATTTATAATATCATCAGAATATTTTGCTGCAATGAGTATTTTTGTAAATTCCGCACGAGTAATAGTTTTTGATGGCTTATATTCTCCATCTGAATATCCTTGTATGATTTTCTTCTCTTTCATCATTTTAATTGAGTCTGCATAAACATCTCATTCTTTGACATCAAGGAATATTTTGGTATCTCAGATTTCTCTCTTATCAATTACTACTTTTTTCTCTCCATTATCAAATGTATGCTCTTCGTATATTTTTTCCAATGCATACCTATTATTTTCTTGGATCACTTGGTATATAATCTTTTCTTTTTGTAAAGGATTACTACTATGCACTGGCGTTCTATATAAATTTATCGATCGTTTCTCAAGATCCTGATTATTTTTTTCTAGCACAACAAAAGGTTCTTCCCATCAAGAAGCAGAAGGTAAACATATATTATACTCCATAGAATATATTTTATCATTCTCATGAACCTGGTATTTTAGATGAATATCGTCCAATGCCGTATTTTTTTGAAACATAACACATCTAGATACATGATGATAGTCCTTAGGCATACTAGGCATCACATCAGACTGTTTATTTTCCCTTTTATCAATTATTACTTTTTTGTTCCCATTATCAAATGTATGCTCTTCGTATATTTTTTCTAAATTATAAGTATCTTTATCTTTTATTACTTGATATATACTCTTTATATCTACCAAAGGGTTTGTATTATCTACATATCCACCATACGGTTCTAATGTTCATAAATCATAATTTTTATTACTTTTTTGTAAAATCACCTTGAGACTGTTAAATTTATATCACTTACTTAGACAGGTACTGTACTCGATATCATAATCTTTTTCATCTCATTGTACCATTGGTCAGGTAACTTCTGCTCTCAGATTAATATCTTTTAGATCAGGATTTTCTTGAATCATTACACATTTCTTCATACGATGAGAATTTTCTGGAATTAAATCCGCAAAACTAAATGTCATAAAAGATAGTCCTAGTAGTCATAAAACAAATACACTTTTTCCTAATGTTTTCATGATAAATATATTTATAAAATAAAGAGTATAAAATTTACTATAGTAACTTTAAAAATTCATCCTTTGTCATCCCTACTTGTTTAATAATAACTAACAAAAGTCCTCTTCCAATTTTTTTCTGGGCATGTACAGGGATAGTAGTTCTTAGCTCTCATTTTTTGAAATGATAGTGGCTTCCTTTTACCCTATCCAAGGTGAATCATTTTTTCTCTAATATTTTGATAACTATTTTCGGAGAGAGTATTGGTAATTTTGGCATTTTTATCAAATCAAAGATAAACAAGATTTCTTCCTTTTAATACTTTTTCACCATCTTTTAAGAGTCAAAAATACAGTTGTGAGACTTCTTCAATATTATCCTTTAATTCTGCAATATCATATCATTGTGTCACACATCAATCAAATACCGCTGACTCGGCAACAAAAACACCATCTTCATCCTGATCAATAAAAAATGGCAAGCTAATTTCTTCTTTCTTTTGTGCTATTTTTTGCATAGTTTATGATACAAAATATAAATTTCTCTTCTCATCATATCACCCTTTATTTCCTTTATTACTTTCTAACGAAAGCTTATCTATTTTCAAGAGGTATTTTTTTAGCAATACAACACCCCAATCTTACAAATCCTTTCAGCTTATCTTTTTTTGCAATGTTCCATTATCCAGTCTAATAATATCATCAGCGAATTTCAAGATATTTTGGTCATGTTCAATCATCAAAATCGTATCTCCATTTGCCAAAAATTGCCTCAGAACTAATAATAATTTTTCAATATCATCAGGATGCAAACCAACGGTTGGCTCATCAAGGAAATATACGGTATGCCCTCTATAATCTTTTAATAAATGCTTCACGAGTTTCAATCTCTGTGATTCTCATCACGATAGTGTGTGTGCGGGTTGCCCCATTTTGATATAGCCAAGTCCGATATCACACATCAGTTGTAATTCCTCCTTGATATGATCTATTTCTTTGAAAAATTCCAAAGCATCAATGACATACATATCTAATATTTCTGAGATACTTTTTCCATTTCGTTTGATCCCCAAAATTTCTGGTTTGTATCTTTTCCCTTTACATAGTTCACAGTCTACATAAGTATCAGGGAGAAACTGCAATTCTATTTTTTTATACCCGTATCCTTTACAAGCTGGACAAGCTCCCTTATTTGAATTAAAGGAAAAATGTCCGCTATTAAATCCGAGATATTTCGCCTGAGTCGTCCCAGCAAAAAGATTTCTGATATGATCAAAGGTTCCAATAAAAGTAGAAGGACAGGATCTTGGGGTTTTTCCGATACTGGTCTGATCTACATAAATGGTATTTTTCACCTCATCAATTCCTCTAATACTCTCCACTCCTAGCTCCGTGTAAAACTCTTGAGTAGCAAGGTTTTCATAGTGTTCATAGACATCTTTTTTCATGATTGGAGCAGAAATAATTTCCTCCCAGGACATCCCTTTTTTCAAAAGTTGCAATCTAATATAGGACTGCACAAATTTTTCTTTTTCGTTCAAATATTTGTATAAGGTTTCATACATCAGCGTTGTCTTTCCAGCTCACGAAGAACCAGTAATCACCGTAAACGACCCCAATCTGATATCTACATCGACATCATTCAGATTAAATTTGCTCGCTTTTCTGATTCTAATCGTGTCATTCGTTGGTGCATGGTCAAAATTAATATCAATCACTTTCTTATGATTAAGATATTGAGCGGTAAGCGTATCAGTTTTCAGAAACTCATCATAGGGACCATTATACATCACTTCTCATCCAAAATCCCCTGCACGAGGTCAAATCTCCACGATCCAGTCCGCATTTTTGATAAATCTCTCATTATGCTCTACGACAACGATGGTATTCCCCATTTCTTGCAAAGCTCTGATAGATTGTATCACTTTTTCAATCTCTCTATCGTCCAATCCAATGGTTGGCTCATCCAGAATATACATGATTCCTGTCAGTTTGTTTCCCAGTTGTTTAGTCAGTCTCAATCTCTGAATTTCCCCTCCTGATAGCGTCGTAATAATTCTATTCAAATTCAAATATCACAATCCCAAATCTACAATCGTATTTGTCCTATCTAACAATGGTGTTGTAATCCTCTGAATCAGCAAAATATCTTTTTCTGAGCTTGCTCTATATTGCGTAAGTTTTTCTGCTAACTCTGCTAATGAAAGGGCTTGGAGATCAGCAATATTATATTTTTTATTTTCCTCTTTTTTCTTCTTTGTTGGGACTTCAATAAACACATTCAAACATTCTTTTTTCAGTTTTGCACCATTACAGTCTGGACATGCTCTCATATCCATCATGGCTTGAAAATCAACGGTTAACAATCCTTTGAGATACTGTTCTTTGAGGATATGTTCTATTCCTTGATATTTGATACTATTTCGTTTTCCTGCGGATTTTACTCTCAATAATTCATTATCTCCCTCTACAACGGCATGGGTGAACCATGTTGGCAATTCAGACCATAATTTATCTGCATCAATACTATATTTTTCTGCTAACTTTTGCAAAATTGACTGCCCAAAGGGACTATCTCTCCATGGCAATACCGCATTCATATAAGTTGAGTAGGGATCAATGATTTTGTCAAAATCCGCTTGTAAGACCTCCCCAATTCCATGACAGCATTCACAGGCTCCCTCCTGTCTATTGGGAGAAAAATGTTGGGTAGAAAATTCTGGGTATTCAATATTACATTTTGGACAATACATCTTGTCAGTGAATCGCTGAATCTTCTCGTCTTCCTCCTCTACATACACCCCAAATTTTGAAGTTTCTGCAAGAATTTTGATACAGTCCTCTTTTAGTCTATCCAGTTTAGATTTTTCTATGGTGATACGGTCATAGATTCCATAAATTTTCAAAGGCAAAAGTTTTTCATCAATATTCGGTTCTTCCAAGTAAAAAAATTCTATGGGGTCAATGTTTTTATTTTCTGTGATGAGGAGGTATCTCGTAAATCCCTCCCCTTTATCAACTTTTTTTCTGTTTTTTCTGAGGAATTTTTGCAGACTTTCTTTATCTTTGTATTCCCCTGCTTCTTTGAGCATAAAAATCTTTTTCCCTAAATAACGGTCTTGGATTTGCTCCATGATTTGCTCCACATTTTGTGGGACAATTTTTTCTCCACAGCCATAACAATAGCTATCTCCCAATTTCGCAAAGAGCAATCTGAGATAATCATCAATTTCCGTGAGCGTTCCGACTGTACTTCTGGAACTTCCTCATTTTTTGTTTTGCTCAATGGCAATGGCTGGGGAAAGCCCCTCACAGTGTAAAATATCTGGTCTATCTCCCAAGTTGAAAAACTGTCTCAAATAACTCGAAAGGGATTCAATATATCTAAACTGCCCTTCCTTGTAAATCGTATCAAATGCAAGAGAAGATTTCCCCGATCCAGACACTCCCGTAATCACGATAAGTTTGTTTTTTGGGAGCGTGATATCGATATTTTTGAGATTATGGGTATTCACACCTTCAAAAACAATCTGCCCTTGATCAAAAATTTCTAGCATCTTTTTATTTGAAGTTTTTTTAGTCGTTTTTTTTGCTGGCATTGAAAAAATCAGAAAAAATATAAATCCATTCAATCAATGATGATATTTTTTCGTGAGTAATTATCAAGAGAGAAGTTATTTCTTGGAAAGTAAGAGTTATTTAGTATTCAAGTGTCGTATTTGTTCAAATTTATTTGGAAGTCTATGTTTCTTGCTTACAAATTTTACAAGTTTATGAAAATGGCAATATTCTGTACATATTATAGTTTTTGTTATTTTCGTATATTTTTTCAGTATTTCAATAAAAGCATCCACATTTTTATTTATTAACTGTGTTATAATTCCAACATCACATTTATCGTTCAATAGATATGCAGCAACAGCAACTTTTTTTTGTATTATTTTTTTAATATTCGCATCACTTCTTATTGTATTCAAAAATTTCATCATATCACCGAATCAGATATCCTCATATTCCGACAACTCATGTAATTCTACAATATCAACAATATTTATATTATCTATAATATCAACTACAATAGAAGTATCCATATTATTTACTATTGCAACAACATCTTCTTCATACATAGTATTCAATAACTTTACTACTTTATCAAAATTCTTTACTTCATCTATAATATATATCATACTCTCAACATAATCTATCTTATTTGACCAATATACAAAATCATCAACATATATGATCTCGTCAATTAATTTCACTACTCTATCAGGATTTTTTGTCTGTGATAATAATTTAACCATAAATGATGTATTTCATCATAGCTCCAAAACTGATGTGTATTTTTTCAGATTCAATTTTCTACTAACATCAATTTTATTTAGGGTTTTCAAAATTTTTAAATATTCCTTTTTACTAATTTTTTCTTTTAATAAAAGCATATCTATATGGTTAATATCATGCTCATTCTCTTGATATTTTTCCAAAATATTTGGTGGAAGATATTTTTCTTTTTTGGTCACTATTCGATTCTTTATTTCTTTTTCTGTATCACATAACTCCTTGTTCTCATTATCAGTAAAAACTATATTGTGTTTAAATTCGTCTCATCCAATACCATTTCTATTCAATAATCTAAATAACTGATCGGTTGTCTGAATATCTGCTACTGTTGAGATTTTTATTTTTTCATTTCACTCCCTCACTGTAATCGATTTTTTAAAATTTTCTCCAAAAGCCTCGATAAGTTTTGTTTTTACTCCTTCTGGAACTTGAAGATAAGGTGATACTTGAAAACCATACTGTTCTGTTAATTTATTAGCCATACCTACAACAGTGAAAAGTAAAAAGCGCTACGCGCGATCCCAATCCGCCTAAAGGCGGGGGCTTTTACTCCACCTTTGGCGGAGTTTTTCATTGTTCTTCAATATATTCTTTTATTAATGTATCATTTACTTCTCACACCGTGCAGATGAAATATCATCTTGCTCGTTTTCATATACCTT
>PDWI01005888.1_pt1 | contig 15615 bp, 13 predicted proteins | sample 1430891 | NCBI WGS metagenome assembly PDWI01 (sample SAMN01162508, study PRJNA174530) | Oral metagenome, whole genome shotgun sequencing project. | biome: Marine environment; feature: Marine mammal; material: Swab sample of the gingival sulcus; isolation source: swab sample of gingival sulcus... | reverse complement strand
TTTTCGTACCGAATTTAGGGAATTGATTACGCGTGCTACACAATTAGGTATTTCTGCTAAGCGTTTGGCAGAACTAGGAAAAAAATATGATATGCCAGCTTGGAATGTAGGTGCGCAATTATTGTCTACCTACCAAAAGGCACTTGCTACACAATCTAGTATTTATGCAGAAAATCCAGATCGGATTGATCATGCGCATTTGCTTGTAAAAGCTAGCGAAATTTTGCGTTCTTGGTCGCAAGCTCCGATGTGGGATTGGGTTTTTGTGGATGATTTGCAAAATGCCACTTTATCGTTAATTCCACTTCTACAAGAACTCCAGGCTCAAGGTGCAGGTGTAGTTACTTTTGGTAATTCGGATTTGGCAGTACACGGTTTCCGTGGCGGACTTGCACAGTTACCAATTTTAACTACGTTCCCGAAAAATAGAGATGGCTTAGGGGCACATGAATTATCTTTAACTATCAATTATCGGGCAAATAAGGAGCTGGTTAATCTTGCACAAAAGATTGAAGCAAAAATTCACCTCAGCGGGCATGCTGCACATCGTAAATATACGTCGTTAGCGGCAACCAAGCCGGTGGAAGATGTTGGTGAGGAGAGTATAAAAGCCTGTGCGTTCCCTAATCTATTGGAAGAAATTACCTATGTTGCGCGGTGGTTTCAAGAATTGCATTTAGGTAAAGAGAATATCCCTTATTCTCAGATGGCAATTATTACCCGCAGTAATGCCGACCATAAAGAAATTCGTAATATTTTAGTGCGGCTTGGTGTGCCGGTAGCGCCCGTCCATTCTAATGAATCACTATTGGAACAAGTTGCAGTTGCGGAGTTGCTTGAACTTTTTGCATTGGTGACCAGCAGTCCACAAGATTTACGGGTAGCGGATATTGAACGTATTTTGACCGGTGAATTATTTGGCTGTAATGCTTTATTTATGAGGCAGTTACGTGCGCAATTACGTAGCTGGGAAGTGCGTGAATATGGGGGAAAACGCACGGAGAATGAATTATTAAAATTACTGGTTTGTGATCCGCATAATGAATTATTCCAAAATATTAAAGAATTAGCTCCGATTATCAATGTTTTAGCTAAGGTGCATACATCGCGTGTGTTATGCGCTGATCAGGCACTGTGGGAAGTTTGGGAAGCATTAAATATTGCTGAGAAATGGCAACGGCTTGCGTTTTCTACAGATGTGTTAGTAGCTGATAGGGTAAATGCTAATCTTGATGCAATTATGCAACTATTTCGTATTGCTCAACGTTTAACGGAACGTAATCCAGCAGATGCATCAATAGAAAAATTATTAGCAGAATTACGTGCGCAGGAATTGGGAGAAGATTCTATTGCGCCAACCAGTGCAAATCGTGAATTAGTTACGTTGCTGACTCCGTCAGCCACTATTGGTAGGTCGTGGGAATATGTTGCTGTTTTGAATTTGAATGATGGGGTTTGGCCAAACATTAAATTACGTAATCCGCTTTCTAAAGTTACCGAATTAGTGGGTAGTGTGGTAGCGGAAAAATTGGCAGGTAATAGTGAGGTATGTGCACAAAGCTATGATGAGGTGATTGATGATGAATTGCGCATGTTATTACAGTCAGTTACGCGTGCGCATAAAGCCCTATTGCTAGCTAGTTTAGATAACGAAATTAGTAAGCCTGCAAGTTTTATGGATTATTTAACTGCTGATAGTGCCGAAAATAAGCTTAGTTTACAGCAAATCCAATATTCTATTCCACCTTTAGAAATAGAGAATTTAGTGGGTCTATTACGGCAAGCACAATTGTCAGATAATGCCGAATTAAGCGTGGGAGCGCAAAATATTTTGCAAGAACTTAGTGCCAGTGGTGTGTGGGATAGCGAATTTATGTTGTGGGAAGATGATTTAGCTCTAAGTAGTACGAATGTGGCGTATGAAGATCCGATTTATATTTCCCCTTCTGTGGTAGAAAGTTATTTGAATTGCCCATTGGCGACTTTTCTGGATAGAAATGGTGCGGGGCGTAGCGATTCGCGTTTGTTTGCAGATATTGGCACGCTTATTCATAGCATTGCCGAAAAATATCCTCGTGGTGGTTACGAAAATATGAATGCGGAGTTAGAAGCACGTTGGGGGCAATTAAATTTAGATGAATCGCTTTATTATAATCAGCGATTTAAAGATGCTATGTTGCAAATGTTAAAAAATTATGATGAATATGCCAGTGCTAATTCTGCGCAAGTTTATACGGAATTAAAGGCGCGATACACAGGGGTTATGGATAGTTTAGATGAGGATAGGGCAGAATATATTATTACCGCCCGCATTGATCGTTTGGAATATGATATTAAGCAGCCGGATGTATTACAGGTTGCGGATTTAAAAACGGGTCAAATGGTAGTAGGCAAAGTGGAAGCATTAACGAATCCGCAGTTAAGCATATATCAGTGGCTCGTTAATGAACAGGCAGTGGAACTACCCGAGTCTGTCCCTAGTGAAATTAGTAGCGGGGGAGCAAAACTGGTTTATTTAGGTAAAGAAAAATTACAAGAGCGTACCCAGCCAGCTACGACTAATAATGCTACGCGGGTAGTGGAATTATTACGAGAGGTTATTTCCCTGCAAAAACAAGAAAATTTTGCTGCATTAGGTGAAGAAAGTAAATGTCGTAGTTGCCAGTATCGTTGGCTTTGTCCGAAACAGGAAGGGCAACGAATATTTTCATGAACGCATCGCAAAAACATCAACCCACGCTAGAGCAAAAACAGGTAATTGAATCTACCCAGCCAGCTATTTTAGTGTTAGCAGGTGCGGGCTCAGGTAAAACTGCCACTATGACTGAACGAATTATTTACCACGTTAAACAGGGTAATGTGCTACCGGAACAAGTCTTAGGATTGACCTTTACTAATAAAGCAGCTGGCGAATTGGCACAGCGTGTAAATCAGAGTTTACGTGCGGAAGTTGGGGCAGACACGGATTTTCAACGTCCTACCATTAGTACCTACAATTCTTTTGCAGCACAGTTGGCAAAATCTTATGCGGTTTTAATTGGGGAAGACCCACATGCGCGACTTTTAACGGATGGCGAGCGTTGGCAAATTATGGAAAATATTGTGCGTTCTCTGCCGGCACAAAATCCTAAATTGTCGTATTTAGGAACAGCCTCGCCCGAAGCTACCGTAAAAACGGCTTTAGGGTTGGCCGCCAATATTATTGATAATCATTTAGAAGTGGAGCAAGTGCAAAAAATCTTACAAGATGAATTGCAAAAAATTAACGAGCTATTAGAAGCACCAGCTTTTCGGAAAAAACCTTTTAAAGGTACCGAGGCTAGTAAGGGTTTTGCTAAACTGCGTGCTAGTGTGGATGCGATTAAGTTACGTCTGGGTGCTTTGGTAGCAGTAGAAGAATATTTCGCTTACAAAAAGGCTAATTCGGTAATTGAATTTGCGGATCAAATTTCATGGGCAGCACGTATCGTAGCAGAGTTTCCTTTTGTAGGAGCAGAATTACGGGAAAAATATCGTTTAATTCTTTTTGATGAGTATCAAGACACTTCGGTTAATCAAGCTAAGTTTTTAGTAGCCGCATTTCAAGGTGCTGAATCAATTTGTGCCGTAGGAGATCCGAATCAGGCTATCTATGGTTGGCGAGGAGCAAGTGCTAATGCGTTTGCAGAATTTATGGACAGTTTTCGGGTGGAAAATAAGAATATTTTTACTCTTTCTATGGCTTTTCGTAATGCGCAAAATATTTTAGCTACGGCAAATACAACGGTGAAATATTTTGCTGAAGAACCTGACCTTACGCGGATATATAAAGATTTTGCTATACAAGATGATGAGCTTTATCGTCCTTGGTTGCAAGAATCTGCGATTGTGCAATCTGCCTATAATTTGCCAGTTCCACAACTAAAAGCTAGAAAAAATGCTCCATTAGGGGAAGTCGTGCATATACACCGCAATTTGCGAGAAGATTCCTATTTAGCGCTTGCGGAAAATATTGCTAATGCTTTTGCAGAAAATTGTGCAAATGATTTTTCGGCAGCAATTTTAGTGCGTAAAAGTCGGTATGTAAAAGAGATTGAAAGTGCGTTACAGCACTATAACGTGCCCTATGAAATTGTTAGTGGCGAAATGGTATTACAAAAACCAGAAATACGGTTGATACGAGCATTACTGGGTGTAGCCAATGATCCGGGGCGAAATGATTTATTGCTGTATCTTTTTCATCATTTTGCACTGGGTGCAAAAGATATCGTAGCGTTTGCAAATTTTGCTAAATATAGTCAACGGCAAGCAGAGGAATTGCTACCGCAAAATATCTCGGTTTCTACTTTGGTTACCGCTTTAACCCAGTTTAGTGAAGAAGCAATTACTCAATATAAAGTGGAGTTTTCTTCTGTGGCGATAAAGCGTCTTTTGCATATAAAGCATCTAGTTGCAGAAATTCGTGATAATGCGAGTTTGCCTGTTCCGACCTTAATTGAAAAAGCCATTAAATTACTTAATTTGAATTTATATGTGGCGGCACGTTCTAGCGGGGGTGCGACTTTACGTACTACTTTAGATGTTTTTATTCGTATGGCTACTTCTTATATTGGTAATGTGCAACGCGCTAATTTACATGCTTTTTTACAGTGGATTGATGAAGTGGAGAAGCGGGAGCCAGAAAGTAATATTTATGCGGGAATAGATACGCCACTTTTGCAACTTCCAGATTTAGTACCAAAAAATGGGGTAGTGCAAATTCTTACGGTACATGCTGCGAAAGGCTTGGAATGGGATTTAGTGGCAGTGCCTGAGCTGGTGGCAGGGGAGTTCAGTGAGCCTACTAGCAGAAATGTAAGACCGTGGCATGCGGATACTGATAGTATTCCGACTAAGTTACGTTTAGATAGTGCCTATGTGCCTAATTTTAGTGTTACGCAAATACCTGATATCTTTATGCGCGAAGTTGGTGCTGATGCCGATATTACCTATTTAACTAAAGGCGTTGCCGGCTGTATGTTTTTTGATTATTTGTATCGTCGCTTGTGGAAACATCAATTTGATGAAATACGTAGATTATTTTATGTAGCAATTACCCGTCCGAAGCATACTTTATTGTTGGGATCCTATGATTTTGTAGATTTATCTACTGCTTTAAATAATGACAGTATTGGTAAAGAATATAGCGTATTTTTATCTGAACTTTTGATAGAAAATAGCCAACAAACTCACCCTTTTATGCGTGCTGATAAACTTAATGAACCGCCAATTTCTACCCCAGCGGAACTAGCACTATTCCAAGAAACTAATGCGGAGAAAACTGAAGCTAAATTTGCCACAAAGAGTGAATACGTGTGGCCAGCCGGGGTGAACCGCAACCTTAATGTAACTCCTTTGCAGGTGCCCGTAGTAGCACAGACACAAATTCCTAACCTGTTAGCGCGTCTACATCATGAAGCACAAATGTTAATAAAAGCGCAGACGCAACGGGCGCAAATTACTGCTGATACACCGTATTTAACGGCAACGGATATAGTAACTTTAGCAGGGGATTCGGAGCAATTCATACGTAATAAATTACGTCCAATTCCCACTAAGCCTTTGGTAGCTACCCGACGCGGAATACGGGTGCATAAACAGATTGAATATTATTTTAATCGTCCTTCTACCTTAGATTTAGATGCGGTAGTGCATCCAGAAGAAATGCCCTTAGGGCGTTTACACGATTCTGATATTGCTTTCGTGGATAAACTTTATAAACGTTTTACAGAATCTCGTTTTGCCCAACTTACCCCATTAGCAATTGAACAAGCGATGGAAATTGTTTTGGCTGATTTACCGATACGTTGTGCACTAGATGCTGTTTTTGACACCAGCACCCTTGCGGGAGCAAAACCGGTAACTATTGTTGATTGGAAAACCGGGAAAGTGCCTAGTGAAAATAAACTGGCTGCTCGTAAATATCAATTGGGTATTTATCGGTTAGCTTGGGCGCGTACCCACGATATGGATATATCCGATATTGATGCCTGTTTTTATTATCTGGGTGAAAATGATCCGGAAAAGCGAGAAGTGCATATCACTATGCCAGATTTGCCAGATTTAGAAAGAGAACTGTTACGTTTACGAGAAATGAACCAATCTCAAATACAAAAAATTTGGGAATAAAAGTTTTGACTGCTGTTAGTCCGCAGTTACTGCGGTTTCGGTTATTTCTTCCAACTCGTCGGGGTGCATCACAATAAGCTCGTCATCTTCGGTAACGAGATCATATTCTAATTCTTCTATTGCGTCCGTATCTACCTGCCATACTGGTTCTACGGCTAAATCCGGATCAGAGAGTACTTCTTCTGCTAGTTCATCAAGCATTTGCCGTGCATCAGTTATAATTTCGTCATTTTCGGTACGAATACCGTGCATTAACCATCTTGCTAAACTTAGTTCGTCTAATAGTCGGGCACGCATTAAGAAATTTTCATCTAATTCTTTGTCGGCAGCATTGCGATATGATTCCAATGCGTATGCAAAAGCGTCAGCATCAAGATAGGTCAAGAGCACTGCAAAGTCTTGTGCCATATCTCCAATTTGAGTTTCATTAAAGCCTAAAATACAGGTAATGCGTCCTTCGTTCCATAAGAAATTTTCATCGGTTATATCACCGTGTATAACGCTAGTTTGAAAATTCCATAGGCTATCATCAGCTAACAGTTGTTTCCAACGTTTTTGTAAAATACTGGGTAGGGTGGTTACTGCTAAAATTTCGTCAATTTCAGTCTGGAGTCTTTCTCGTATGGTTTTAGCATTGTATGTGGGCATGCCAGCGCGCGTCACCACTTCATTATCCATATTATGAATAGCAGCCAGAGTTCTGCCTAATTCATGAGCATCAGCTTCCGATAGTTCTTCAAAGTTTTGCATTTGCCCACGTGGAGCACGATATACCATTACTCGTCCATGTTCTACCTGTGTGAAACCTGCTGGACGAAGCACGTCAAAGGGCAGTTTTCCGTGTTCTATCTCTTTGAGTAAAGACTTAGAAATGCCCACTTCTGCCTCGAGCATCGTTCCGGCTTCGTCATTTAAGGGATACTTAACGATCCAGTTTTTTCCGGTAGCATCCGTAATGCCCGTGTAATAGAAATGTTCGGTTTGCTTAATTGGTTCTTTTATGCCGGTTACGTTCAGCCCATCAATGGCGACTACGGCAAGTGCGGATAGATATAACGGAGAAATTTTCACTCTATAAAACTATCTATTCTTAACAAAAAAAGTTTGGATACACTCCGAAAGACACAATTTTAATATGGCGTAAGTTCTTTCACGGTGCGCATGCTTAATAATTTTGGTAAATGCCGTAGACTTAAACATTATGGCAGGAATAGATTATCAAGATAGTTTAGCTAACCTTCGGCATACCTTTGAACAAATTAAAACGGTAACCGATGTGGATACTTTACGTGAAAAAATTGCGAGTTTGACACAGAAGTCTACGGTACCTGATTTATGGGATGATACTGATGCGGCACAAGCTATTACTTCACAACTGTCGCATGCGCAGTCTGAACTGGAAAAAGTAGAAAAATTAGGGGAGCGTCTAGCTGATTTAGAAACACTTTTTCAGATGGCAGAAGAAGAAAAAATAGCAGATCCAGAAATGAGTGCACAACTTTTTGCTGAAGTGGATGCCGAACTGATTGGAATTACTAAAGTTTTAGCAGAATTAGAAATTAAAACTCTTTTAGCTGGTGAATATGATGAACGGAATGCCGTAGTTACTATTCGAGCGGGAGCTGGTGGAGTTGATTCGGCAGATTTTGCACAAATGTTACAGCGCATGTATTTACGATGGGCAGAACGTAATAATTATGCGGTACGGGTTTTAGATACGTCGTATGCGGAAGAAGCGGGAATTAAATCTACCACCTTTGAAGTGGATACGCCTTATGCGTATGGAACGTTAGCAGTGGAAGCGGGCACGCATCGTTTAGTACGTATTTCCCCATTTGATAACCAGGCGCGTCGGCATACTTCTTTTGCGGCGGTAGAAGTAATTCCATTAATTGAAAATACCGATCATATTGAAATTCCTGAAACAGAATTAAAGATAGACGTTTTTCGTTCTTCGGGTCCGGGTGGTCAATCGGTTAATACTACGGATTCAGCTGTACGCATGACGCATATTCCAACGGGAATTGTGGTATCTATGCAAAATGAAAAATCACAAATTCAAAATAGAGCGGCAGCATTACGAGTTTTACAGTCACGTCTTTTGCAATTACGTAATGAAGAAGAACAGGCAAAAAAGAAAGAATTGGCTGGTAATGTGAAAGCCTCGTGGGGAGATCAGATGCGTTCTTACGTGCTTAATCCCTATCAAATGGTAAAAGATTTACGTACGGGTCATGAAGTGGGTAATACGGATGCGGTATTTGATGGTGATTTGGATGGATTTATTGCCGCTGGTATTCGTTGGCGTAGCGAGCAATTACGTGCAGAACAATAATTATTTGGTGTGTCGGAAGTAAATAAGGATTAAAGTAAAATACAATTAAACGGAGTTTAATTAGAATTAAGGCATTCGTTTATATGATTACTTTTAATAACGTTACAAAATTATATGCGCAGGGAGCTAATCCAGCTCTCGATCAGGTAAGCGTAAATATTGAGCGGGGCGACTTCGTATTTTTAGTTGGCTCGTCGGGTAGTGGTAAGACTACTATGTTGTCGCTTATCTCTGCGGAAATTCGTCCTACCAGTGGAAAAGTCTTTATTTTAGGTAAGGATTTGGCTAAGGTGTCTGCTCGTAGAGCACCGTATTTACGACGAAAAATGGGATATGTTTTTCAAGATTTCCGACTTTTACCAGAAAAAAATGTGTATGAAAATGTGGCTTTAGCAATGCAGGTTATTGGCAGACCGCGTTATGCAATTCGTAAAGAAGTTCCGCGCGTATTAGAGTTAGTGGGACTGAAAGGCAAAGAAAAGCGACGGATGCATGAGCTTTCAGGTGGAGAAAAACAGCGTGTGGCCATTGCGCGGGCAATGGTAAATCGTCCCGAGTTGCTGTTAGCAGACGAACCTACTGGAAACCTAGACTATGAAACTGCAACGGGCATTATGCGGCTTTTGGATCGTATTAACAGTCAGGGTACTACGGTGGTTATGGCAACTCATGATCGGGCAATCGTGGATCAATTCCGTAAACGTGTAGTGGAATTAGTGGATGGCAAGATTGTGCGTGATCAAGAACGTGGCGCCTATGAAGGGGGCAAATAATGAACCTCAGTTTTGCGTTATCACAAACTTTTAAGGGTCTACGCAGTAATGTGGCTATGGCTTTTTCTGTTGCTTTAGTAACTTTCGTGTCTTTACTTTTTACGGGTGCTGCCATTCTGTTTCAGGTACAGATTGATAATTTGAAAAATGATTGGTACGACAAGGTGGAAGTTTCTGCTTTTATGTGTCCGAGTCAGTCTACCCATCCGCAATGTGCAAGTGGTGAGGCAACCGCGGAGCAGATTAAGGCAATTGAAACCTATCTGGACTCTAAAGATATGCGGCCTTTTGTAGAAAAAGTTTATTTTGAATCAAAAGCTGATGCGTTAAAAATGTTTAAGAAGCAGATGGCAGACTCTTCGTGGGCTGACACCATGACCGAAGAGCAGATGCAAGTATCGTTCCGAGTAAAATTAGTTAATCCAGAAGAATATGAAGTTGTTGCAGACGCTTTAGAAGGTCGTGATGGGGTAGAAGTGGTCGTGGATCAACGTCAGCAACTTAAGCCTCTATTTGGAGTTTTGAATCGTTTTACGTTGGTGGCAATTGGTTTAGCCGCGGTTATGGTAATGACGGCAGGCTTGCTCATTCCATCTACCATTCGTCTTTCGGCAATGTTTAGGCGTAACGAAACTGAAATTATGCGTTATGTGGGTGCTTCAAATAGTATGTTGCAATTGCCGTTTATTTTAGAGGGGATTATTGCTTCGTTATTTGGTGCTTTATTGGCTATTTTTAGTCTTTGGGCAGTGGTGCATTTCTTAATTCAAGACTGGTTCGGGAATACGTGGATGCGTATTGTTAGCGTGCGTGATGTGTTAATAGTGTCCCCGGTATTATTGGCGGCGGCATTATTGATAGCGGTGGTGGCATCGTTCTTTGCACTTCGTAAGTATACGCAGGTTTAAGGGGTAGAAATAATGGTGACTAAAAAAATTACGGCATATATTGTTACTCTTGTACTTATGTTGGCAGGAGTGCTAATTCCCTTATCAACGTCTGCGTTTGCGCAAGATAGAGATGATTTGGTACGGCAAAAACAACAACGTGCCCAGCAAATGCGTGAAGTGAAAGCCAGTTTGGAAGGTGTGGACGTAAACATTCAAAAAACTTTTTTGCAATTAGAGTCAACGCGACTGGATATTAAGGTTGCGGAACAAAATATTGCACAGGCAGAGGCAGAAGTAGTTACCGCTACCCGTAAAGCAGAAGAAAACGCGGCTTTATTGCAAGTTGCCCAGTCTGAATTGCAAACTTTAGCGCGAGATAAAAATATTGCGAATAAAGTTATTGATAGTTCACGTAGTAATTTGGGAGCATTGGCTCGTGCTACGTATCGTGGTGAAGTAAGTCCCTCTACGATTGATTTAATTTTGGGCAGTAGCTCGGCAGAAGATTTCTTAAATGCTTACCGTGTCAATTCTGCGGTTTCGCGCGTACAGACGGCAGCCTTAACGGAAAGTGAGCAGAAGAGCGCGCGCATTGCGAATAAAGAATCTCGGCAATCGGCTGTGGAAGCTAAGATTGCGGAGTTAAAAGCGGAAGCTGATGCTTTGGTTGAGAAAAAGAATGCGGCTTTGACTTTAGCGGAGAAGCGTCGTAAAGATTTGGCAACTTTGGAAAGCAATTTTAAATCCCAGAGCACTAAGTTAGCTTCTCAGAAAGCGGCATATCAGCAATCTTTAAAGAATATGGCAGCTGAACAACGTAGTGTGGAAGCAGAAATTGCCAAGATTGATGCGGAAAATGCCCGGAGAGCTAAAGCTGCGGCGGCCGCCGCAGCGGCTCAACAGAATTCTGGGGCTTCTAGTAGTGGAGCACAAACTAATACTACGAGTAGCTCGCGTTATTGGTTAAAACCACCAATTCCAGCTCCGCTATATGTAACGTCCCCGCAGGGCTGGCGTCGCCACCCAATTACAGGACGTAGTAATTTGCATCGTGGTGTAGATTTAGGTTCGCCTTGTGGGCAGACACAACGTGTGGCAGCAGCGGGCACGGTTTCCCGTATTATTTGGGCATCTTCTGGATTTGCTGGTGGTAATACGGTTTATGTTAATCACGGTACAGTTAATGGTTCATCTTGGGTGACAACGCATATGCATCTTTCGGTGGTTAAGGTGCGGGTTGGACAACGTTTATCGGCTGGTAGCGTGGTTGGTTTAACCGGTGATACGGGTTGGGTAACCGGTTGTCACGTGCATTTTGAAGTTTGGAAGAATGGGCGCGTAATCAATCCGATGGGTTTGCCCGGATTTACACGTCGTTATCGTTACTAATAATTATTGGTATTTGAGATAGGTATGAAGAAGGCTAAAACTGCTACAAAATTAACTCCTGCGCAAAAAGCTAAGGCGCACGCTGATGCAAAACAGGTGGTAGCACGGAATAAAAAAGCACGCTTAAATTATCATTTAGATAAGGTGTATGAGGCAGGATTAGTGCTTTCGGGCACGGAAGTTAAATCTTTGCGTGCTGGGCGGGCTTCTTTGACTGAAGCATGGATTGAATTTGATCGTCACGGTGAGGCGTGGTTAATTGGTGCAAATATTCCAATTTATGCGTTGGGTTCGTGGACTAATCATGCCCCGAAACAAAAGCGTAAGTTGTTGTTACATAAGGACGAAATTAAATCTTTAGCTTTGAAAGTGCGTGATAAGGGCGTAACGGTAGTGCCATTGGAACTTTATTTCATTAAGGGACGCGTTAAGGTGGAGATTGCTTTAGCGCGCGGTAAACAGGAATGGGATAAACGCGAAACGTTACGCCGGCGTCAGGCTGATCGTGATGCGAGTCGGGCAATGTCGGATGCGAATAAGCGTCGTAATTATTGATAGCTAAGTAAGGTTATTGCTGACTAGACAATTATCGCGAAAAAATATATTATTTATGACTACGTAGTTTTGGTATTATGTAGTGATTATGTTTGCCGTTTATGGTGGCTGTTTGAAAAGTTAATAGGGGATGATCGGTTTCGACGGTAGTGATTGCCGAAGGGAAGCGGGTAGAGGATGTAGAGTCATCTCTTTAACGACTCTCTACAAAAAATTAGTTGCCAATAAGCAGCATAACGGTTTCGCTCTAGCTGCATAAGCGAGCGTATTAAAAACCCGTCACGCTAACGTTGCTTTCGCGTTAGATTTGTGGCGTCGAATTTGAAAGCCACTGCACTGTATGGGTGTTAGTACTGTATGGTGAACATTTTACTAACTAGGTTTGTCAGCAACTTGTTTACGTGAGTGCTGGAGCCAAAAACCACGTTTAGTAAACTGCACCCGGAGAAGACTTGGGTTTTATGCTATCGGACCAGGGTTCAATTCCCTGCATCTCCACTAAAGCCCCGAGATATCGTTGATATTTCGGGGTTTTCTTTATATTTACTAGGGTTTTTACCAAAAAGTATTGCCACTCTTTTCTACTCTTTTCTACTCTTTTTCACTCCTCAAGTGGTAACGTAGTGGTACTGTTCCGCTTGGGATTGCTTGTAACTAGTGTCGTGGCTCTTGTAAAAGAGATACAGCAGTTTTACTAAACTAAATAATAAACCTACTGAGATAGGGAGATATTCCAAAACGGGATATTTGTGATTGGGATAAGGTATGGAAATCTGAAACCGCTATTTTTAGTTATTATGGGAATGTGCTTAGAGTGTTTTCCCGTTCACAGATTTTTGTTATAGCTATTATTATGAGAATAATTTAATTTATTTGTGGGCGTATTATGTTGTATGTACGGTAATGAATTGGAGAAAAAATGACTAATTATTTTTTGTCACGTGGAGAATTTGTGGAAAGAATAGGAGTGCACCGAGGTGCATTGTCTCGCTACAAGCTTCCTAAGCCTGATGTTATCGTAGGGAAGGACACTGCACGCCCGATTTTTGGTTGGCTTCCCGAAACCATAGATGAATGGAATAAACACCGACCTGGCAGGGGAGCGCGTACTGATTTGCAAAAATAAACTGTAAACAAAGTAGAAATATGAATTTTACTTAGTGTTTTGCTTTGTGGTTTAGCGTGCTGATATTTTCAGTTACTTATTTGTTTTACTCAAATTTTATAATGTTGTTTATAGATTAACATTGTTTGTATAGCCTAGATTTTGTTAAAAGCATCGTGTCATTAGGTGGCTTATTTTTTTTAGAGTGCAGTGTTACGTAAGATGATTTTAGTTAATTTGCAGGTTGAGTGAGAACGTTTTTAAGATGTGTTTTTGCAGGTTAATACGATTTATCCGGTTGCTGGTGGTAAAATGATTACGTTGTTACCTGACGGAACTATTGAAAGAGGGGGTGCTTAAATGTTTACTGTGGTAGAAGCGGATAGGATTCGGCAGCAGATTCGTGCTGATCGTAAAGCAGGGCTTCCGGATGTTTTTCAGCGTTTTCGTTTTCAAACAGGAATCGATAATGTAGGCCCCGTGATAGGCCCTACTGTTGCTTGGGTTGTTGATAATGATGTGGTTTTGTCTAAGAAGGATTATGAAGAGCTTTTATGGTGGATAGAAATTAATGAGCCGTGGATGTTGGATGAGGAAGATGACCAGTTTAATCCCGCTTTTTATGAGGATTATTTGAAATTGAAGCAGATGTCTTATAAAGAGGATTAGTTGTCTGGGTGAACGTTTTGTTCACTTAGGCTTGTAAGCTTTATAAATATAGTTCCCATTTTGGGGACTATTTTTATACGCAAAATAAAGTAAAGAACAGTTTAGAGGGCAGAGTACCGTTACGGTGTTCTGTCTTTTTTATATGTCCGTACGGGAAGGAAAGAATATGGCTGATGTGCAGCAGGCGAAAGAAACAGTGAACGAAGCTGTGGATTCTACCGAAACGGTGGAGGTGTGGAAACAGCGTTCACGTGACTGGGAGGCTAAAAGCAAAGCTAATTTTGAGGCTTTGCGTAAGGCTGAAACCGAGCACAAAGCATTAACTGAGCAGAATGAGAAGTTGTCGGCTTCTTTATCCAAACTGGAGAAAGAAAATGGTGAGCTTGTTTCAGCTCGTGACGAAGCTTTATATAAGTGTGAACGTTTCTCAGTAGCACTTGACCATAAGGTGCCTGCTGATTTGCTAACTGGTTCTACTTTGGAAGAGCTAGAAGCGAGCGCAAAACGCTTACAGGAGTTTAAGTCTGCTAATGAGCAGTCTACACGGCAGGCGGGGGTTTATGTGCCGAAAGCTGGCTATCAGCCAAAACAACCAAAAACAGATAGTTATGGGGTGGGTGGGCGGGTACTTATTTTTTGCGTACCGTATTTGTTTAGTTTTTCTTGCGAGGGGTTCTCCCGCGTCCCGGTCGGGCTTCGTTCCATGCGTCTATTGTTTCAACACTCCACCCATAAGTAGGACGGTTAGTTATCCCTATCTGAATATCGGGCGCGGGTATCTTATATCGTTTTAACGTATTGGGACTAACTCCAATACGACGGGCAAAATCGCTAGACGACAAATATTTCTCAGTCATTTTTCCTCAAACTTTGGGCTTTATGAACAAAAGTAGTTATTTAATAATGTTATCGAAATAAAAACTCGATGTTAATATTTGGTATTTAGAAAATTTATATATTAGAAATAGAAAAGTTTATTTGTAAACGTCTTTTCGGTGCCCTATGTCGATAAGAAAAATAGTTAGTGTATTGTCATTTATTTCTGCAAAAATACGATAATCGCCAACTCGATAACGCCACATTCCGCTTAGTTTTCCTGTTAAAGGTTTGCCTGTGCGGCGGGGGTCAATAGTATCTACTAGATTTTTAATTACCCAATTTTTAATAATACGTGCAGTTTGTTTGTCTAGTTTAGATAGTTGTTTTTCTGCACTGGGGGAAATTTTAACCTCATACATTTATATGCCTAGTCTTTGCCAGACTTCTGTATGGGGAGATGCTTTTTCGCTATGTGAAAGTTGGCGGGCACGTAAAATGCGTTCTTCGTCAAGATTTAAGTCTTCTTCTATTTTGTCTAATAGAGCTTCGCGTACAAAGTCGGATAGGTTGAAATTATTTACTTTTATATAATTTCTTACTAAAAGATCTTCTTCTTCGCTTAATCGAACAGATAATGTGGACACAATAAACCTCCTGTAATATTTGTAATACAACGTTTGGTTGGTGTCAATTCTAGTTTTCTTTTGTGCGGGTTTATATGTGTTTTGTTGCTTAGCGATAGAGTAAGTAAAAAGTAAGTGAGTTGGTGTGCTGGGAATCAGTTTTAGAACTCCCTGATATACTTAGGACATACCCAATCAGCCCGCAAACTCCGCTGGGAATCAGTTTTAGAACTCCCTGATATACTTAAAACGCTGGAAAGCACTCACCAACTCCCGCTGGGAATCAGTTTTAGAACTCCCTGATATACTT
>PDWI01005887.1_pt1 | contig 15617 bp, 13 predicted proteins | sample 1430891 | NCBI WGS metagenome assembly PDWI01 (sample SAMN01162508, study PRJNA174530) | Oral metagenome, whole genome shotgun sequencing project. | biome: Marine environment; feature: Marine mammal; material: Swab sample of the gingival sulcus; isolation source: swab sample of gingival sulcus... | reverse complement strand
AACGTATACTATTTTAGAGTCCTTGGGTCTTGCGCAATGGTTTCCTGTGAACTCCGCCAGGTCCTGACAGAAGCAACGGTAAGCAGATCAAATCATGTGCCGCAAGGGTGCCTGAGGACTCTAAAATGGCATACGTTTTTTATATTATTAAATAAATAAATAGGAGAATATGTTATGGCGTATATAGCGCTTTATCGACGATTTAGACCTATAATTTTTGAAGAAATAATAGGGCAAGAAGAAACAGTTAGAACATTAAAAAATCAAATAGAACAACAGAAAATAGCTCATGCATATTTATTTATTGGCTCGCGTGGTACGGGAAAAACGACAACTGCTAAGATTCTATCGAGGGCAATCAATTGTTTGCAACCAGACAATAATAATCCGTGTAATAAATGTCAAATTTGTGAAAGTATTTTAAATGATAGCAATATGGATGTTATTGAAATGGATGCTGCGTCTAATAATGGTGTTGATGATATTAGAGAATTAAGAGAAATAGTTAAATTTCCACCAAGCACAACAAAATATAAAGTTGTAATTATAGACGAAGTTCATATGCTATCGAAAGGGGCATTTAACGCTTTGTTAAAAACCTTAGAAGAACCGCCAAAATATATGGTTTTTATTTTAGCAACAACAGAACCACATAAAGTTCCTGCGACAATTATTAGTCGTTGCCAGCGTTTTGATTTTAAACGTATTAGTCATAATGAGATGCTAACTGATTTAAAGATGAAATGTCAGATTTTGAATGTAGAAGTAGAAGAATCTGCATTGAATTTAATTATTAAGCTTGCAGAAGGTGCTATGCGCGATGCACAAAGCTTGCTTGATCAATGCTTGTCTTATGCTGGGAAAAAATTAACATATCAAGTTGCTGCGGAAATTTTTGGAAAAACAACGGATCAGACAATAATTGATTTAGCAGCAGCTTTAATAAAAGGTGATCAAAAACAAATTTTAAAAATAATAGATATTGCCGAAAGTAAAGGCAAGGATTCTATTGTTTTACTTGCTGATTTAATAGCTATTTTTCGCGTAGCAATGAGAATTAGTTTTGATGATAATTTTACTGATAGTGTATTGTCTATTGAAACAATAAATGAAATAAAATCATGGACAACAAAATATTCACAATTGCAAATAATAAAACAATTGGATGATTTGCTATTAACTTATCAGGAAGTTAAAGTTAGTGCCTATCCTTATATGAGTTTGCAAATTAATTTATTAAAATCAACACTTAATACTAAGATGGAAGCAGAACAAACAACAGAAAAAAAGATTGCTGTTAACCATGTTAACAGCAATGCGAAAAAAACAAGTGCAGACACTGATAAAACAAAAGAGTTAACAGTTAACAAAGAACCAAAAAAAGAGTGTGTCAATATTGATTTAAGTGTGGAATTAGAAAATGACGAAATTAATCCATGCTTTTTAAAACAGGAAGATGATAAAGTAAATAATAATATTAAAAATGAAAGTAACATAAAAAACGGTATAATACTGAGTTCTGAACTTGTTAAAAAACGTTGGCAAGATTATTTACAGAATATTGAATTAGAACAAAAAACAACATACGCAATGATGAAAGAAGTAAAATTTGTCGATTATCAGCAAGGAACTTTATTATTGGAGTTACCACCAGAATATAAGACATTAGTTTCATTTTTGCAAAGCAAAAATCATGATACAAATCTAAAAAATGCTTTCTATAAGACTTTTTCAACAGATGTTAAAATAAGTTTTGTGAATATAGCGACAAACGAGGATAAAAAAAAAGTAATTGATTTTTTTAGTGATTATATTGATTCTGACAACATTAGAGTTTTATGAAAATTATTAAAATATAGGAGGAAAAAATGGCAAAAGGAAAATTTAGAGGTGCACCATCAGGTATGGGAAATATCAATAGCATGATGAAAAAAGTTCAAAAAATGCAAAGGGATATGGAAAAAGCACAGGCTGAATTGGCAGAAAAAAAATATGAAGCTCAAGCAGGTGGTGGTGTAGTTAAAGTTGTAATTAACGGTGCGAAAACCGTTCAAGAAATTAAACTTGCACCAGAAGTAGTTGATCCCGATGATATTACCATGCTCGAAGATTTAATAGTTTTGGCAATCAACGATGCACAAAAAAAAGCGGATGATGAAGCAAATCAAGCTCTAGGTCAAATGACGGGTGGAGTTAATATTCCAGGTTTATTCTAATGCAATCTTTTATTGCGGCAATCGATATTCTGATTGAAGAATTTGCAAAATTACCGGGTATAGGTGTTAAAAGTGCACAACGATTGGCATTTTATATATTGGACGCAGAACAAAGTCAAGTACAATCATTGGCAAAAGCTTTGATTGAAGCTAAAACTAAAATTGAGTATTGTGAAGAGTGTGGTAATTTTACAGATTATTCTCCATGTAAAATTTGTAGTAGCATAAAACGAAATCGCAAGCAAATAATGGTGGTAGAGCAAGCAAAAGATGTTTTTGTAATAGAAGCGACATCGGCGTATAATGGGCTTTATCATGTCTTACATGGCGCGATTTCACCATTGGATGGTATAGGGCCAGAAGAAATAGCGATAAAACCACTTTTAAATCGTTTACAAGATGTAAAAGAAGTTATTTTAGCTACGAATCCTACGATAGAGGGCGAAGCAACTGCATTATACTTAGCGCGTTTAATCAATCCTTTAGGAATTAAAGTTACTCGAATTGCTAGTGGTGTCCCAGTTGGTGGTGATTTAGAATATGTTGATAGTTCGACATTAGAAAAAGCATTAGAAGGACGACATCAAGTATAATATTTGTTAACAAGTTATCCACAGCTTGTTAGTAACTTTGCATTTTGCTATATACTTATAGATTAAAACTAGGAGGAAACAATGAAAATTGAACTAGTAAAAGAAATTAATAATGATTTTCCAACACTGTATTTTATACACAATCAATCTGAGGATAACTATTTACCATCTGAAATAAAAGAAAAAATTGACCAGTTAATTAACAAAAAACGTTTTGAGCAAAAATTAGATAATATTGCAACGATTGATATTGACGAATTTACTTATTTGGTTGTTTCTTTAGGAGAAATTGAAGATTTAGAAGATCATGATTTTAGAGTGGCACTTTATAAAGCTTTAAAGAAGGCGAAAGAATATAAGTTTGAAAATTTGAATGTAGTTGTACCAAAATTGGACAGTCTTTCGTTAACAATTAAAAAAATTGCAACTATGCTCTATATTTCACTTTATGATTTTGATAAATATCGCACATTGAAACCAGCTCATTCATTTAAAAAAATTAATATTGTATCATCTAATATTGGATTAGCACAACAAAATGCTTTAACAGAAGGAGTTATTTTGGGTGAAGCAAATAGTATAACTCGAAAATTAGTAGATACACCACCAAATGTTTTGAACGCCAAAGAAATGGCTAGAATAGTTCAAAAAATTGGTAAAAAAAGCGGCTTTGAAGTTGATATTTATAAAGAAGAAAAAATCGCAAAATTGGGTATGAATTCATATCTTGCAGTAGCTGCTGGTTCGGCTAATCGCCCTCGTTTAATTGTTATGCGTTATTTTGGGGATAAAGAAAATAAAGAAATTTTAGGTTTTGTCGGTAAAGGCTTAACCTATGATTCAGGTGGATATAATCTTAAACCTGCAAGTGGACTATTAACAATGAAAATGGATATGGGCGGTGCAGCAGCCGTTATTGGAGCGATGCAAGCTATTGCAAAAGCAAAATTAGAAGTTAATGTAGTCGCTGTAGTTGCGGCTTGTGAGAATTCAATTTCAAGTACATCATATCGTCCAGATGATATTTTAACGACAATGAGTGGTAAAACGGTTTTGTGTGAAAATACTGATGCTGAAGGACGCTTAACGTTAATTGATGCGATCACATATATTCAAAGAGAAGAAAAAGTAAATAAAATTGTCGATATTGCAACACTTACTGGTGCAGCAGGTAGAACAATAGGTAATGTGGCGGCAGTAACTGTTTCAAATTGCGACGATTTTTATCAAAATTATCAAAACGCCAGCGTAGATGCTGATGAAAGAGTTTGGCGTATGCCTATATTTAAAGAATACAGAGAACAGATAAAGACAGAAATTGCTGATTATAAAAATATTGGTGGTGATCCAGGGGCGATTACTGCTGCTGTATTCTTAGAAGCTTTTGTCGAAGATAAAAGACCGTGGATTCACGTTGACATCGCACCAGTCGCTTACCAAGAAAAGGAAATTGGTTATTATAGCAAAGGCGCTACTGGTTATGGTGCAATTAGTTTATATGAATTAGCTAAAAGTGAGCAAAAATAAAAGTGGAACAAGTAAAATTTGTCATAAGCTGCGCTTTTGGCTTGGAAAAAATAGTGAAAAATGAGATAAAACGCTTAGATTTAACCATTAGCGAAGTCACAAGTGGTGCTATAATTGTAACAGCACCGCTTTCAGCAGTGGCCACATTAAATTTGAATTTGCGCTGTGCTGAACGAGTTTATTTAAAAATTTCTGAATTTAAAGCAGAAACTTTTAACCAGCTATTTGATGGTATTTATGCAATAGAGTGGCATAAATATTTAACGGTTGATAGTATTTTTCCTGTCGATGCAAAATCAAAAAAATCTAAGCTTTTTAGTTTGTCAGATATACAGGCTATTACTAAAAAAGCCATAGTGAAACAATTAAAAAGTAAATATAACATTGATTGGTTTAGTGAAACAGGAAGTAAATATCAGATTGAGATAAGAATTAATAATGATATTGTTAGCGTCTTACTAAATACAAGTGGTGAAAGCCTTCATAAAAGAGCATATAGAGAAAAAGCCCGACTTGCACCGTTAAAGGAAACAACAGCGGCAGCTTTAGTTTTACTTTCTAATTGGTATGGTGATGATTTATTAGTTGACCCAATGTGTGGTAGTGGAACAATTTTAATAGAAGCGGCAATGATAAAACGCAATATTGCCCCTGGATTAGCAAGAAAATTTGATTTTGAAAATTGGCAATTCATAGATAAGAATTATTTAAAAACCGTACGTCAAAAAGCATATAAAGCAATAGAATATGATAAAGAAATTCACCTTTTAGGTATGGATATTGACAAAAAAGCGATAGAAATCGCAAAAGAAAATGCTGAAATGGCGGGGGTTGATGATTGCATAGAATTTAGATGCCAAGATATTAACAACTGGAAAGTTCAATCAAAAAATATGAAAATAATCAGTAACCCACCGTATGGTGAACGTTTGAGCGATAAAAAAAGTGTTTTAAAATTATACAAACAACTAGGGGAAATTTCAAAAGATAACCCTGATTATTCAATTTTTATATTGACATCAAATGAAGACTTTGAAACTGCCTTTGGTGAAAAAGCACCTCGTAATCGCAAATTATATAATGGCAAAATAAAGTGTTATTATTACCAGTGGGCAAGAAAAAAATCATCGCGTTATAGTCATCTTAGTGCAGGGGATGACTAGTATGTAGTATAAACAGGAGTAAAAATATGCAATTATCAAAACAAAAAATAAGTGAATTTCTGCTTTTGATTATTATTTTTGTTATTGTTTTTTTTACACCTAATTTTATTACGTGGGCAAAATTAAATTATTTCAATAAAACTATTAAAATGATAGAATTATCACGGATTCCAATCGATAATACTGAGGGTTTTAGTGTTTACAACTATCATAATAATATTGCTTTAGCGACGCCAAATCAAATTACACTTTATAACCCTATGGGTGAAAAAATAAAGCAACGTCAATTATTTGGTGATCAGATACTCATTAAAACCGCTCAAGATTTTATCCTTATCGCTGAAACTTTGCGTGGTGATTTAGCTTTGTTAACGGGTGATAAATTAGAAGTTTTAGCTAAAAAAAAAGATATGGGACAAATTTCAGATATACTAATTTCTTCTGATGGTGATTTAGTCATATCGATGCAAACTGATAATAAGTTTTATATACTCGATTCAAACTTAAATCAAAAATCAGAGTTTGAATTACCACAAGGTGAAATCACTAGTATTAATTTATCTAATGACGGGAAAACTATTTTGTTAGCTGTGATTAATTTAATTGAGCAAGAAATACAAAGTTTCGTTTATCAATATGATTTAAACGGTAATCTTATCGGAATTAGTGACCTTAATGGAGATTTAGTTTTTTCTGTATATATGAATAATAATCAAATAATTGTAACTGATAATAAATTAATAAGCTATAATAGGGAATCAAAAAAAGTTGCTGAAGAACTTAATATGAGTCGAATTGATCAATCGACGATTCATAAAGATTTTTTGTATACATCACTAATTTCAACAGATAAAAACGGAACAGAACAATCGCTTTTATCTATTTTTAATGATGATTTTAGTTATAACTTAAAAAATGAAATTTCAGCTTTACCAGAAAAAATCATAGTTAATAATAAATTTATAGCTACGTATTCAGCGGGAGTAGTTTATCTTTATGATCATAAGCTTAATTCACTAGTAGTAGAAAGAACAGAAAGAGATTTAAAGGGAATACAGTGGCTTAGTGAAAATCAATTACTTTGCTATGATAATTCTTTGTTAACAGTTTACAGCATAAAATAGAAAGTAATAAAAACGTGTCATTTTCCGTGAACTAAACAGAGATAAGAAACATAACCTCCCCGCGTTGTCATTTTGAGGATACGGGTGCCTGTCCGAACAACGAAGCGAAGTGATCAGGGTATGCGACGTGAGAATCTTAACGCGGGTTTGAAAATGAAATTTAAGATGAAAAGGAGAATGAATGAACATTATTGATATAATACTAATAATTTTCATTTTGGTTGAATTATATATTGGCTATCGCCGTGGATTACTTAAAATGTTAATTAATATTTTAGGGTATATAGCTACCATTGTATTAACATATTTTTTATATTTGCCATTTAAAGAAATCTTAGTTAATGTTGTCGGACTTGACAAAATAATTAATGATTTTATTACTAAACATCTTCGTCAGTTAGGAGCAGGTGGTGTTGGCGAAATAGTTTCGTCGACGGATTTAAGTGCAATGAAAAAAATGGTAATACCTGATAAAGTGAAATTCACCTTAGAAAAGTATTTGACGACTGATAGTATTAATATTAAAGATAGTATTGCTAATAATTTAACTGGTGGAGTAGCTAATACTGTTTTTTCGACTGTTACTGATTTTTTGTTAACTATAATTGCCATTGTTGTTTTATTTTTAATCTTATTAATCATCATTAAAATAATTAGTAGTGGTGCAAATATAATAAAAAAAATACCAGTTATTAGTACTGTAAATGCTTTAGCGGGAAGTTTTATTGCTTTGATTAAAACTTATATTATTTTATCCATTGCCGCTTTAATTACAGTGATTATTTTGATGCTTAATAATTGGCAAAGTTTTTCTGATTTAATAAAACAATCATTTATAGCAGATATGATGATTAATCATAATATATTTATTTGGCTTTTATTTAGTACATAGTAAAACGTAATATATGAGGTAACTATTTAGTTAATGATAAAAGCCGTGTCATTCAGAGGAGAAACGCAGTGATGACGTAGGAATCTTACGTCTTTTACTATCAAAACCACGTTAAAATTTATAAAAGGAGATTTTAATGCCTATACCTTTGCAAATTGGAGATATAATAGAAACTAAAAAACAGCATCCATGCGGTTCTAAATCATTTACCATTATGCGAACGGGAATGGATTTTAGAATGAAATGTGATGGTTGTCAAAAAGAAATATGGATAGAAAGACCGAAATTAGAAAAACGCATTAAAAGAATTACTAGAGATGGTGAAAATTTACAGTTTTAAGGATAAAAAAATGAAAGTGATAAAAAAGTTTAAAAATTCATTAATGGCAGGTTTGTTAACCTTTGTTATTTTGGTAATAGCATTTGGCTTAAAAGGACTTTATCCTTTTGGCGACAAGCAAATAATGATAATAGATAGTTGGCATCAATATTATCCGATTTTACAACAGTTGCAGTATAAGTTGCAACATGGAGAATCCTTATTTTATAGCTTTAAAACTGGAATGGGGACTAATTTCTTATTAATGATGACTTACTATGCAATGAGTCCATTAAATTTATTGTCAATTTTAGTTCCTAGTGAGTATATGCGTGAATTTATGGCATATATTACATTATTTAAGATAGCATTTGCTGCGGGAAGTTTTACTTATTATTTAGAAAGAATTTATAAAAAAGAAGATTTATCCGTTGTAATCTTTGGTGTATCCTTTGCTTTTAGTGGTTTTTTCATGGCATACTATTGGAATTTAATGTGGTTAGACGTCGTTGCTGTTATGCCATTGACAATATTAGGCTTACATAATATCATCAATAAAAAATCTTATCTACTTTATATTATTACTTTAGCATATGCGCTGATTAGTAATTATTATGCAGCTTATTTTCTCTGTTTATTTATTTTCTTTTATAGTTTCGTTTTATTATATTTACAAGATTCTAAGCTTAAAACTAAATTTTTTAGTCTACTCTCAATTGCATGGAATTCACTTTTAGCGATATTATTGGCTTGCATTAGTCTGGCGCCAGTGTTTGAAGGTATGAAATACGCTTATGCACTAGCATCTAAAAATCCTGACAAACTAAAATTATATCAACCAATTTTAGACGTGTTAACGCGCTTAACACCTTATGCTAAACCTGAAAATTTAGACGGTTTGCCTAATATTAGCATTAGTGCTTTAGCATTAATATTAATAGTGTTTTATTTTACTAGTTCTAAGATAGACTTTAAAGCAAAATTAGCTAATGCGAGCTTAATAGTATTTTTATTATTGGCAACCGTTGTTAATTATTTAGATTTCTTTTGGCATGCATTTCATTTCCCTAACCAAGTCCCACATCGTTTTGTCTTTGTTTTGATATTTTTAATTTTTACACTTGCTTATGAAGCGTTTATTAACTATCAAAACGATAAGAAAATGTTGAAAATATCCTTTATTATTGTAGCAATTTTAATAGCTAGTCAAAAAGTTTATACAGATGATTATTATCAAAAAGTAGCATTAGCGGCAATGCTAACGGTGTTAGTTTATGCAGTAGCGCTCTATTTTTATCATCATAAACCAGAGCGTCGTAAAATAGTGAGCATTATTATTTTAGTATTGGTAGTTATAGAATCCTTGTTAACGGGTTATTTTGGTATACAACGTACATCAACTCGCAGTACTTATCCTGAAAACAACACAGATATGCGTGAGGCGATAGAATACGCGGAGCAAAATGATAATAAATTTGGGCGAATAGAAGTTAGCAAGACCTATACAGCTAATGATCCATTATTATATCGTTATAATGGGATAACACAGTTTTCATCTACCGCAAATGCAGGTTTTAATGCTTATGCAAGGAGTTTAGGTTTATCGGCGAGCCCAGGCTCAAATTCTTACCGTTATTTTCCTAATACACCGATAGCAAATGGATTTTTAAACCTAGATTATATTATAGATAAAGAAGCTTTACCGTTTAGTGATGAACTTTATCAAACACTGAAAATTTTTGGTAAAGAAGAAATACGCTTATTAAAAAATAAATATCCATTCACTTTTGGTTTTGCAGTTGAAGATAGTATTTATGGCTATAATCCTAAAAAAAGCGATCCCTTTCATAATCAAGAAAAACTAATTCAGTTATCTACTGGTTTAGATATACCAATATTTAGTCGTCTGTCTGAAGATAAAATAAACGTTGAACTAAAAAATATTAAAGATTTAGATATTAAAAATTTAGCTTATAACTATAAAAATATTAATAAATCGAAAACTGGTAGTGCGACATTGACAATAGATTTCCCTAAAGATGGTTTAGTTTACGCTTACGTTAAAAATTCACATAAAAAAGTTAAGGTAAAATATAATGATCTCAATAAAACCTATGACCCTCGTAAAGGAGTCGTTATTGATTTAGGGCAAGTTAAGGCTGGCGAACAAGCAGAAATAAAAGTGTATTTAAAGGCACAAAAAAGTGGCTATTTTGACTTTGATTTGGTTTACTTTGATGAGAAAACATTTAAACAATATTATGAAATTTTAAAAACTATTCCATTTGAAGTCGAAAATATTAGTGACACTAAAATAAATGGTACAATTAATTTACCTATGGATAAAGTACTTTATTTGGCTTTGCCACTTGATGATGGCTGGCATTTAAAAGTAGATGGCGAAAACCAAGAACTAAGTGGCATAGAAGAGGGGATAACATTAATTGATTTAAGCGCAGGTGAGCACCAAATTAGCTTAGAATATATCCCAGTCGGCTTGATCAAAGGGATGATTTTATTTGTCGTTGGTTTGTTATTGTTGATATTGACCCCGTGGCTAAAAAAACAAAGCACGAAGTTCATTAAAGACAAAACACCAGCAAAACCTGTCGAAACTGCAGAGCAAAGTTAGATATCCTGAGGAGCAAAGTCCCCACGCTGTCATTCTAAGGAGCAAAGTCCCCACGCTGTCATTCTGAGGAACGAAGTGACGTGATAATCTTAGCGTGGGTATATTCCGTTTTTCTTTGTAATATTACTTATCGCTCTTTAAAATGACAGTTTTCCCCGCGTTGTCATTATGAGGAGCGAAGCGACGTGATAATCTTAACGCGGTAGGTTTCTACATAGTTATGCAGAGGAGCTGTGGTAACATAGAATCTCACTGTTCAAGGACAACAAGCATGAACAAAATCAAACAACTAAAAAACAGTTCATTTATTCGTTACTTAATAGTTGGTGGCAGCGCATTTGTAATAGAATATAGTTTTTATCAACTATTATATAGATTTTTTTCTTTGGATTATGCTATATCCAGCGTAATAGTATATAGTGTAATGTTTTGGTTAGTTTTTTTTATGAATCGTCAGTGGTCATTTCAATCAAATGGCAATATTTATAAACAAATATTTAAGTATTTATTGCTGTTTTTCTTTAATAATATAGTTGGCAACGTATTATTAATGAGATTTTTGGTAGAAACAGTAAACTTAAGTCCTGATATTGCTCCTGTATTTAAAATGGCAATGATAGTAATTTGGAACTATTTTATTTATAAACATTTCATCTATAAATAAAATGCAATTATTCAGTTAATCCGCGTTGTCATTAATAATGAGGCTTCCCCACGCTGTCATTCAGAGGAACGCAGTGACGTAGGAATCTTAGCGTGGGTATAGGTGTGGTGTATAATAAATAACATTATATTCTTTACATAAAGGCAAAAACAATGAAAAAACAAACATACAAACTTACTGTAATTATTCCAGCCTATAATGAAGAAAATTCATTAAAAGCAAATTTCGCGGTAATTGATCAGCAATTAAAAAAAGATAATATACTTGCCAATTATGTTATAGTTGATGATGGTTCCGATGATGATACATGGCAAATAATTAATTTAATTGCGAGCGAAAATAAAAACGTCAAAGGAATTTCTTTTGCTAAAAATTTTGGTAAAGAAATCGCTTTAGTAGCGGGAATTGATGTTGCAGAAGGTGAATATATTGCGATAATGGATAGTGATTTACAACACCCTCCTCAACATTTGCGCCCTATGCTAGAATTATTAATCACTAGTCAAGCTGATATAGTATTAGGCAGAAAATCCAATAGAGGCAAAGAAAGTGCTTTTTATCGTTTTGCAGCTAAAAATTTTTATCGTTTCTTAGAAGGCTTAACAAACCTTGAAATGCAAAATTCCTCAGATTTTATGATTATTAATCAAAGAGCGGCGAATGAAGTTAGACGCTTTACTGAACGAAATCTCTTCTTTAGAGGAATTATTGATTGGATTGGTTTTAATAAAGTTATTTATAAATTTGAAGTGGAAGAAAGAGCAGACGGTAGTAGTCGTTTTTCTTTTAAACAACTAGCCAGATTAGCAATTAATGCTGTCATTGCTTATTCGAGTAAACCTCTATACTTGATTATGTTTTCGGGTGTGATTTTCGGTGTATTTGCTTTTATTTTAGCTTTACAGACAATTTGGAACTACCTGACAGGCAATGCACTCGATGGCTTTTCAACCGTAATTTTATTATTATTGATCGGCTTTTCAATAGTAATGTTTTCACTAGGCATTATAGGGGTCTATTTATCACGTATTTACGATGAAATTAAAGCAAGACCACGCTATATTCTAAAAAATACAACAGAAGATAAAAACTGATGAGGAGCGAAGCGACGTGATAATCTTAGCGTAGAGAATTTTTGTTATAATTACTGTCGAAAACGCCGTGTCATTCAGAGGAACGTAGTGACGTAGGAATCTTACGGCTTCCTTTTTGTTGTCATTGTGAAGGGCGAAGCGATATGGCAATCTTAACGTAGGTCTCGATTGAGTTACCTAATAAAGTTACTTTTAAACAGGAGAAAACATGAACCAACTTAACAAGAAAAGAGAACACATTTTAATCGTAGAAGACGAACAAAAAATAGCACGTTTTTTACAACTTGAATTAGAATACGAAGGCTACCAAGTAACACATTGCCAAGACGGGCGAGCGGGTTTAGAATTTTTTGAACATTTTGGTGCAGATTTAATTTTACTTGATGTTATGATGCCGCGCATGAACGGCATTGATATGTGTAGACGTTTACGTGAATTTAGTGATGTTCCTATTATTATGCTTACCGCTAAAGATGATACCCTTGATAAAGTAATGGGCTTAGATATGGGAGCTAATGATTATGTAACGAAGCCTTTTGCCATCGAAGAATTATTAGCGCGAATTAGAGCAAATTTAAAGAAACCAGTTGTAAAAGAAGTTAAAACAGCGAAACAACTCGAATTTGGCTTACTTAAAATCAAACCTGATCAGCGAACCTGTTATTATGGTGAAGAAATAGTTGAATTAACAAAAAAAGAATTTGATTTACTCGCCTACTTAATTAAGCATAAAAATGTTGTCGTTAAACGGGAAGATATTATTGCAGAAGTTTGGGGCTATGATTACCTAGGTGACACTAACGTAGTTGACGTTTATGTTCGTTATTTACGTTCTAAAATCGATGACATTTTTGACGAAAAAATAATTCATACAGTTCGCGGTGTGGGGTATACAATAAAAGATGAAAACTAAAACTGAAAACGAACAGTCAAATACAGAATTCAATATAGAAACGACAGACCACAAACTAAACTTAAAAAGTATTGTCAAAGCCTTGGCATTAGCATTAAAAAATATTATGCTATTTCCAACGCGGGCATTACTTTTTTTTGTAGAAGAAATTGGCAATTTATTCAAATTTTCATTGGCTTATAAAATATCATTTACATACATCTTAATTAGTATTTTTGTTTTTAGTATTTTTATTCTTGTCGGTGCAAACAATTTTTTTAGATCGTGGCTCAATGAAGAAACGAGAGAACTATTGATCGTAGCTGAAAAAACAGCGGATAATTATCGTAAACACGGAATACCTGAAAGGCAAGAAATTATAGAAAAAAATAACATCTTTCATATTAAACAACAAGTAACATTAGATAATTTTACAAAAGAAAAACAAATTGTCCCAGAACTAGAATATCAATTAAATTCGGGGGAACATATTTATATTAAAAATTATAATCAGCATTATCTAATCGCTTGTTCAAGTTTTAAATATCAAGATAAAATTTACCAACTAGAATTGGTAGCTGATATTAGTGCCAAAGTTAAATTTTTAAACCAACAATTGATATTAATAATATTATTCTTTCTTTTAATATTGGTATTGATTATTTTTTTAACTTATATAATGAATAAAAGATTACTTAGCCCTATTGCGAAAATGTCGACAGAAATCAAAGAAATCAGCGTTAATCAACTAGAATCTCGGCTAAATGTAACACAAACCCAAGATGAACTAAAAGAACTAGCCATACAATTTAATCACTTACTTGATAAAATGGAAGATGCTTATAAACGCAATAATCAATTTGTTTCCGATGCATCACATGAACTTAGAACACCAATTAGTGTGATTGATGGGTATGTAAATATGTTAGCGCGCTGGGGTAAAAATGATGAGGATATATTAGAGGAAGCAATTATAGAAATAAAAGAAGAAACCGCTCACATGCGTGGATTAATGGAAAAATTGTTATTTATCGCTCATACAGAACAAGCTAAGTTAGATGTTAAATTAGAAAATGTATCGTTAACATCTTTAGTAAATGAAGTTTGTAGAGAAACCACAATGATAGACAGCAAACATCAAATAAATTGTGTGGTCACAGAAGAATTAAGCGTTAAAGCAAATGCAGATTACATCAAACAAATGCTGAGAATATTTATCGAAAACTCTCGTAAATTTACAGCAGAAAATGGAAAAATAGAAATTGGCGCTAAAAAAATTGATGATAAAATAATGCTTTGGGTTAAAGATAGCGGATGTGGCATTGATAGAAACGACTTGCCACACGTTTTTGATCGTTTTTATAAAAGCGATAAAGCGCGTACAAAGAGAAAAAGTGGTAATGGACTAGGCTTATCCATCGCAAAATGGATTATCGACCAACATAACGCCACTGCTGAAATTACAAGCACCGTTGGAAAAGGCACAACAATAAGCGTATATTTCTGCGAACTAAACAGCGATGATTAGAAAAGTCATCATTGGCAATGAGATGCTTGCATTTTAATTGTCAATGAATGACTTTGATATTTAGCGCGCTAGCGCGAACGAGTGCAGTGCCGCTAGGCATGGAGCGAGTTCATCGCGTAGCCGTGTCATTTAGAGAGCTGAATACCAATCCATGTCATCCAGAGGAACGAAGTGACGTAGGGCTCTTACAGTTTCCCCGCGTTGTCATCCTGAGGGCTTTAGCCCGTGAGGATCTTAACGCAGGGCTTTATTTTGCAAAGCGATAAACTTCTCTCGCGCTGTCATTATGAGGAGCAAAGCGACGTAGGGTTCTTATGGGTTAGTTTTTATTCAAATAATTATATTAACTAGTAATTATTTTTTTTAAGTGATATAATTATAGTGCTGTCATTCTCTAATCTGTCAGCAGAAAGGAGGTGAGCACATTGCTGAGCTTTACTTTCATTTTAATTAGTAACATCATAGCAAATATAATTAGCTACTATATTTGCAAGTGGCTAGATGATTACTTTAATGACAGCGAATAGCACATAAAAAAAGCAAGAGTAGCTGGCTCTTGCTTTTTTGTGCGTGAGCACATTAGCTTTACTTTCATTAGCTAACACCATTGTATAATAAAACAAATTATTTGTAAATAGTTTTGCTTAAAGTTTATTTAAAAATGAACTCGATCTCACGCTGTCGCGATAGCCGTGTCATTCAGAAAAGCTAAATATCAATCCATGTCATCCAGAGGAGCCGCAGGCGACGTAGGGCTCTTACAGTTCCCCCGCGTTGTCATCCTGAGGGCTTTAGCCCGTGAGGATCTTAACGCGGGGTCTTTATTTTGCAAAGGATAAACTTCTCTCGCGCTGTCATTATGAGGAGCAAAGCAACGTGATAATCTTAGCGTGGATTAAGCTTCGCTTCCTTTGGTATTATCGCTCATCGCTACTTAAAGCGATGAACTCGCTCCTCTCACTCCGTTCGCTGC
>PDWI01005886.1_pt1 | contig 15617 bp, 12 predicted proteins | sample 1430891 | NCBI WGS metagenome assembly PDWI01 (sample SAMN01162508, study PRJNA174530) | Oral metagenome, whole genome shotgun sequencing project. | biome: Marine environment; feature: Marine mammal; material: Swab sample of the gingival sulcus; isolation source: swab sample of gingival sulcus... | reverse complement strand
ATTACAAAATGATGTAATTGTTTATTTTCTGGCTCTAGAACGCTAACTTCTGATTTTTTAACGCCAGCCATCACCTTGCGGACCATATCGAGAGTTTCCATATTGCCAAGATAATTGATAATAGCTTCAGTTGAATGGCCATCTTCTTGCTTGGAAGCTTTGACCATCTCGCGAATAAATTGCCATCTAATCTCATCAGTATAAAGCGCCTCAGCCGCTAGCTTATCTAAATAGAGCACCTCAACGCCGTTGTCTCTTAATACTTGTGCAAAAGCATCGTGCTCCTCTTGAGCTCGCTTCAAATATGGCACATCATCAAACAGCATTCGCCCCATATAATCAGGCGTCAGACCTTCTAGTTCTTGCCCTGGACGATGCAACAAAACTACTTTTAGTTTTCCGATTTCCGAAAAGTTATTGATTGGTTTGTTCATCTAGTCTCCCTTTTTAATTATTTCTTATTATTATTTATAGCAAGCTTTAACCATAATTGCAATAGCATAAGCGTTAATTGAGCGCACTTTCAAAGAAGCTTAGCACCTCTTTCTTTTTTGATTTAACAATTTTCTCTGGTGTAGTATCAACAATTATCTTGCCCTGGTGCAAAAAGACTACTCGATCAGCAATATGTAGGGCAAATTGAATATCGTGACTAACCACCAAGATCGCCATTTCTTGCTTGGAAAGCTGCTTAATAATGGTCTCGATTTCATCGACATTCTCTGGATCAAGAGCCGAGGTTGGCTCATCAAACATCAACACTTTAGGCCGCCGGACTAACTCACGGGCAATCGCTACTCGTTGTTGCTGGCCACCCGATAAAGAACTAGGATAACTATGAGCCTTATCAAAAATACCTAATTGACGCAAAACTTTGTTGGCTTCAATCACTGCCTGACGATGACCCATCTTATCAACTTTTTCTAAAGCCAGAATCACATTATCAATCACCTTCAGATGAGGAAAAAGATTGAACTGCTGAAAAACCAAACCAACGCTCGATAAAATCTGGCGAGCTTGTTTTGGTTGATTAACGATATCAACTCCATCAAGTTTAACTTGACCATCGGTAATTTCCTCAATCTGACCGATACAACGGAGCAAAGTTGATTTACCCGAGCCGCTAGAGCCGACAATCACTACGATCTCGCCAGCCTTAACTGACAGATCAATTCCGCGTAAGACTCGTAATTTGTCAAAATTCTTAACTAGATTCTTAATTTCGATCAGCGGCATTGAGCTTCCTTTCTAAACTAGACATAATTTTAGTCAAAACAGTCGTTAGTGACAGGTAGATAATTGCAGCCACCAATAGAGCCTCAAAAGCAGTCGCTGTCTCAAACCTGATGTTATCAGCACCGCGCATCAAGTCACCCAGTCCAATCCAGCCAACGATAGCCGTTTCTTTGAGCATAGTAATAAATTCATTGATCAAACTTGGCAAAGAAGCTTTCATCGCCTGCGGCATAGTTACAAAAATGATCGTCTGAGGATAGGTCAAACCAAGCGCCTTAGCCGCCTCCCATTGGCCTTTGGGCAAATTCTCAAAACCAGCTCGGATAATTTCAGCCACATAAGCACCGCTATTGATACCAAAAGCTACCGCTGCTACCACAATCTTGGGCACGCCCTGATAATCACCAAAAACGATATAATACATAATTAATAATTGAACTAATAATGGTGTACCACGAATAATAGTAGTATAAATTTTGGCCAAAAACTTGAGTGGATTGAAATCATACCAAGTGCGCAGAGCTGGATCTTTGGACTTAAGCAAAAACTTGAGAGGCTGCCAATTAGAAATAATCATCAAAGCCGTAAAGAAGCCTAGAATAACGCCTAAGAAAACTGACATCACTGTCAAACCGAGCGTCACCATCAAGCCATTTAAAATATATTTATAGCGCTCGCCCCCCAAGAAGATTTCCTTAAATGACATTTTTTTACTGAGCTCGACTTCAAAATTAGTTTTGATACTTTTATCCAAAGAGCCGTCTGCCTTAACTCGAGCGATAGTTCTGTTTATTTGAGCGAGTAGCTCAGGCCGACCTTTGGCAATGGCGATAGCGTATTGCTCTTGTGATAGTTTATTAGGCAGAACTTTGACATCGGAATTAACTTTGGCGTAAATAATAGCCGGAGCATTATCAAGCACAATCGCATCAATCTTACCACCTCTTAGCTCCTGCAAAGCGGCTGGCAAAATTGGAAACTGGACCGCATTAATATTGGGCAAGTTTTTGAGCAGCTCATCGCCAGTCGTACCAAGCTCGACCCCAACCGTCCTACCATTTAAGTCAGCTTTTGACCTAATCCGCTTCTCATCGCGCCTGACCATAATCATCTGTGAAGCTGAGTAATAAGAATCAGAAAAATCAACCGATTTAGCTCGATCAGGAGTCACCGTCATGCCAGCTGCAATCATATCAATTTTGCCAGCTTGAAGAGCTGTAATTAAGCCGTCAAAATTAAATTCCTCAATCACCAACTGTTTATTCTGATCTTTAGCGATCTCCTGAGCCAAATCAACATCGATTCCAACAATCTTGCCGTGATTAGTATATTCAAACGGCTTAAAACCTGGGGCAGTGCCCATTATTAATTTAGGCTTTGAACTAGCTCTTCTTGGTTGCGCCAAAAAAGCAAAGCCAATTACTGCTAAAACAGCAATTAAGATACTAACGACAAAAACTCTTTTTCTCATTACTATTATCATAAAACTTTTATGCTTAAAAAACAAGTTGAATTTTCGATTAAGCTAAAGCATAATATTTTATATATGATGGAGTTTTTTCAGGAAGTCTGGACAATTGTTAATCATAACATTGTCGCCAAGATTTTATCAATTTGGTTAATCGCCTTTTTGCTAAAATACTTGGCTTCTTTAGTGTCCAATTTAATCAGCAATTTTTTGATGCGCAGTTTGCCTAAAAACACCGAGAACAAAAAATACATCCACACCGTATCAGCCATTCTAAGGACCACTATCATGATTGTAATTTGGTTAGTGGCTATAATTATGACCGTTCACGCTTTTGGTGTTAATTTAGCTCCACTCCTAACCAGTGCCGGAATTTTGGGTGCAGTAATTGGCTTTGGAGCTCAGAGTTTGATTCAAGATATTATCGCTGGAATGTTTATTTTGATTGAACATCAATATCGAGTTGGTGACTTGGTAACCCTAAGGCCAGATGGCAAAGAAGTTACTGGCACTGTTGAATATATCACCCTAAGAGCAACTAAACTGCGCGACCTCAGTGGTAAGCATTATATTGTCCGTAACAGCTCTTCACAGACCGTTATCAATCACACTTTCAAATACGCCAAAATCAATCTCAACATATCAGTTGATTATGATTCTGATATTGATTTGGTAGAAAAAGTAGTTAATGAGATTGGTCAAAAAATCGGTCGCAATCCCGAATATATGGACGATATCTTAGAACCAATTCGTTTCTTGAGAATCAAAGAGTTTGCCGACTCGGGCATTATTATCAAAATTGTCGGTAAGGTCAAAGCCGGCAAACAATTTACAATCGGTGGTCAGCTTAAAAAGATGATTAAGAAAGAATTTGATAAAAACAACATCGTCATGCCATACCCTCACATGGTAATTAGCAAAAAATAGTGTTGTCAAAAAAGCAACTAGCATAGAGCCTTTTCGTAATCTGTTAATTATTGTAATTATAACATCAAACCACCTTTTCTTTAGACGACGATTGACTTGGAAAAGCTTTTGCTTCATAATAGTAAGTGTTAATGCATCAAAATAAAAATGTATAAACAGAAAAACAAAGACAAAAAGGAGAATACTAAAAATGAAAAAAATCATCAAGCCACTTGCTGTTTTGGCGACATCGGCAGCGATAGTGGTAATACCATCTTTTAGCGCATCAGCAGCTCAAACAACAGCCAACTCAACCATCAGTGCCAACATCGACTCAACTATAACCATCTCATCAGCTGGGACTGTTAATATTTCTTTGATGCCTGACGCAGCTGGGGTCATGTCAAGTGCTAGCGATACTGTTAGAGTCAGCACCAACAATGCGTCTGGTTATAACCTAGCCTTACATATGAGCACAGCCAACACTAGTTTAACCAGCGGGAGTGATAGCATTAGCCAAACTAATGGCTCACTAGCCGCTCCAGCAGCACTAGCCAACAATAGCTGGGGATATCGTATCGATGGCCAAGGCGGCTTTGGTAGCAGCTCAACTTCAGCAGAAGTAAATGTTGCTAATTCGTCCTTTACTTGGGCAGGGGTACCTGCTGGTGGCAGCACAACCAACATCGTAAAATCAACTTCCTCAACGGCTAACAACGATCAAACCACAGTCTGGTACGGTGTTCGTGCCAACTCTAGCTTGTCAAACGGCAATTATAGTGGTACAGTTACTTATACAGCTATAACTAGATAATAAGGAGTCCTATGATCAATCAGCTTTCAAAAAAAATTCTACCAGCAATCGCCCTATCTTTAGCGCTAGCTTTCTTCGGTCAGCCAGTTCTTGCCGAAAGCGCCGATTCTAAAGAAATCAATGATGTTGTAATGACTGTCTCACCAGCCAAAATAAAATTGGAACTGAAAGCTGGGGAAAAAGCTGAGGGATCCTTTAAAATCATTAATTCTGGTCAAGCTGAGTTTAAGGCTGAAATAGAATCAAAACCCTATTCCATCAAAGATAACAAGTACGTCCAATACAACTTGACGAAACAAACTAGCTTTAATCAGATCAATCGCTGGATCAGCTTTGATCAGGACAGCTATCTGTTAGAGCCCGGGAAAGAGCAAACCGTCAACTTTAAAGTTAACACTCCTGAGAGCATTCCTGATGGTAGCCAATACGGCGCAATAATGATTAGAGCCATTCCCAAAAAAGACTCACAAAAAAAGGCTAATCTAACCTTTCACAGTCAACTTGGTATCTTAGTTTACGCCAAAACTGATGGAGAAACTAAGCTAGGTGGCAAAGCTAAAATCTCAAGCACTCCTTTTTTTCAAACAAACTCTAAACTAAAAATTAGCTACTCAGTTAAAAACACCGGCAATGTCGATTTTGAAAACATCTCTACTGTAACACTAGAAGATATTTTTGGGAACGTCAAATTTTCCGACTCTCAAAAAAATGATATTCTACCAAACACTACTCGCGAAATCTCCACAGCCTGGGACAAGGCTCCGGCGATCGGATTGTTTAGACTGAAGATTAATAACGAACTACTGGGGCAAAAGAGTAATCATACGCAGTACATATTATTTCTCAATCCAATAATCACTATCGCCCTAGTATCAATTTTAGTATCATTAACCATAGGCACAATTTATATTAAAAAGCAAAAATGAAAGGCTCGAAATGACAAAAATAAACTTTAAAAAAATAACATTATCTGCAATCGCAATAGGAGCGTTGTCGTTGACTTTAGGAGCTAACTCCTACGCGGCTCAAGAGCAGTCAAATAGCACAGTCCAAGCTCAAATCTGCCAATTTGGACCAAACGATCCCGAGATAAGCTTATTATCACCAGCTGGCAACGCAGCTGTAACTAGTCAAAACACCAATCTTCAATTTGATATCGACTGGGGGAACGAGATTAGCGTCACTCTTAACGGAAGCCTCCTGGTTTCTAATCAAAGCTTAGCATATCAAGAGAATCTAACCTTTGATCAGAATGTTAATCTTAATCCAGCTAATAACACTGTTGAAGTCAGCCTGACTGGTGGTTGCCCAGAGTCAACCATTAACCGTAGCTTTACAGTCAATTATGACGACTCAATGGTGTCAGTCAATAAATTATCAACTAACTCGTCATCTCCCGAATTGACTGGAGCAGTCTCTAACACCAGCGCTAATGTCACAGTTTACATTAACGGCAATAGCTTCTCAGCTACTAACAACGGTGATGGCAGCTGGACTCTGCCAGCTGGGACAATAGAGCCTGATCTAGCAGATGGCGTTTATGATGTCAGGGTAGTTACTACTGATCCTGCCACCGGCAATCAACTAGTGGACCGATCATTTGACGATATTTTAACCATCGATTCCACCCCTCCGGCTGCAACAATTAAGACTGACTCCGCCAAGAATCGTTCGCCTGAAGTTACAGGAACAGTTGACGATCCTAATGCTAGCGTTACAGTCGAGATCAATGGAAAGACCTATAATGCTACTAATAACGGCGACGGCACTTGGACAATTCCAGAAGGCACCATTAAGCCAGAACTAACCAATGGCGAATACTTAGTAATCGCTCATGCTATCGACATTAGTGGCAATGAAACCATCATCCAACAGCTCCTAGTCGTCAAAGCTGACCGGCAAATAGCTTTTGTTCTACCACCAAATACCGGATACTTCCGAATTAACCACACCAACATCCCTACTTGGACAGTCTATCTAGCAGTCATCGCCATCATCTCATCTCTAGTAGTTAGAAAACAACTAAGCAAAAAACAATAGTAGAGAATTTTTACAAAACAAGGCTCGCGTGGAGTCTTGTTTTATAGGATAGTCTCAACTAAATGGGTAGACTCTAGGAGCTCTTGATTGGTATAACTAGATTTGATTTCAATCTGCCGCCAGGGCTGATCGTTAGACAAATCATTGGGATCAATTACTCTGACCCAGCTAAGCTCAGTGCTAACTTCGGTCGGATTGTAAGGATTGACTCGAGAATAATGTAAGATAGCACAATTAGGCAACTTCTGATCCTGATCAAACTCGGCATCTTCCCATTGCTCCGGAAGCAACCATTCAATACCGTAACGAGCCGTCTTAATAAAATCAGAGTGTGACACCACCAGAACTCGTTCACCTGAATAATTATTGCGCAAAAACTGCTCAAACAATGAATACCGATTAAAAACGTCCTGCAAGCTCTCACCCCATTCAGGCCGCGAATACCAAGGAGAAATGCTTCTGATCTCCAATAACTTAGCAAGCTGATCTTGCTCAAAAGTTTCAACCCCCCTAACCCCCAAAAAGCGTTCAACAATTCGATCGTCTATGACCCACTCGCCTTCGCCCAAATAAGCAGCCGTCTCTCGAGCCCGCAAAAAAGGCGAAACAAAACAAGCGTCAAAAGATTCTAGTCCACCCATCTCATCAGTAAGATATTGACCAGCTCTTTTCGCCTGCCTCACACCCTCCTCAGTTAATCGCTGTTTCCAATCCGATCTGGTAGCAATCTGATCAAACTGAGGATGCTTCTCGCCAGCTCGCTCAAGCTGTTGGACAAAATTCGATTCGCTCTCACCATGCCTAATAAATACCAAATCTAGCGGCATATCTGACTTTAATTGTTGGTTTTGATTAAGCATAAATAAATTATACCATAACTATTTTCACTAATCAGTCCAAAAGTGTGCTAAAATTAAGCTATGATAAAATTTACAATCAAACAAATCAAAGCTCGACAAATTTTGGACTCTCGCGGCAATCCAACCGTTGAAGCTGACGTGACACTAAATAACGGCTTCTGGGGCCGAGCTGCCGTGCCAAGCGGTGCTAGCACTGGCTCTAAAGAAGCCTTGGAGCTAAGAGACAACACCAAAGATTGGATGGGGAAAAGTGTCTTTCAAGCTATAGACAATATCCATAGCCTAATCGCTCCAGCAGTGTTAAATAAACAGTTTACTTCTCAAGCTGAACTTGATCAAACAATGATTGAGCTTGATGGTACCAAAACCAAATCAAAGCTCGGCGCCAACGCTATTTTGGCCGTTAGTTTAGCTGCTGCTAAAGCAGTTGCTAATCAAGAAAATTTATTATTTTACCAATATATTGGCAAACTGGCTGGTAACAATCAATTCTCAATCCCTATGCCAATGATGAATGTTATCAACGGTGGATCTCACGCTGGTTGGTCAACTGATTTTCAAGAGTATATGATTATTCCATCAAGCGCCAAAGATATCACCGAAGCTCTAAAAATTGGTAGCGAAGTTTTTCATAATCTGAAAAAAGTTTTAAAAGATAAAGACTACTCAATTACTGTTGGCGATGAGGGTGGATTTGCGCCTCGAGTCAAAGCCGGTAATCAAGAGCCGCTCGACTTAATTGCCGAGGCTATCAAACAAGCTGGTTATCAGCCAGGCCAAGATGTTAAGTTGGCTCTAGACGTAGCCGCTAGTGAGTTTTTTAACCAAGATTATCAATTAAAGGCCGATCAAAAGAAGCTATCAACAACTGAGCTGGCAGGCCTTTATCGCGAATTGGCCATCAAATATCCAATCGTCTCCATTGAGGATGGACTGGACGAGAATGACTGGAGCGGCTGGAGTGAGTTAAACAAAGATTTAGGCAAGAGCATCCAACTAGTTGGTGATGATTTGTTAGTCACCAACTCTGAGTTGCTGCAACAAGCAATTGATAAGCAGTCTTGCAATGCCATCTTAATCAAGCTCAATCAGATCGGTACCTTGACTGAGACTATCGAGACGGTCAAGTTAGCTCAAGCCAATAAAATCAAGACTATCATTTCTCATCGTTCAGGCGAAACTGAAGACACTGCCATCGCTCATCTAGCAGTTGGTCTCAATGCCGGCCAAATCAAAACTGGATCTCTATCACGAACTGATCGAATCTGTAAGTACAATGAGTTAATCAGAATTAGCGAGCAGAATCCAGAATTATCATTAAGCAACTGCTTTACTATTTAAACTCTATTACTGAATCATAATTTTTAACCAGCTCAACAAAACACATATTCTGACCGTTAGGAATCTGAATGAAGTCGTCATAAGAAAACACTCTCTGACAACCAGCACTATAGTCGTCAGCAAAGCCGGTTTTGCCTGGGCACAAAGACAAAGCGTCCTTTAGGATGCAATCATTTGTTTTGCCTATGGAGTAAGCCATCGCCAACACCATTTTAGGCTCATTATATTTCTCAACTAGCACCATTGACATATCGTTTCTAATTAACCCACTTGCATTTTTAACAAAATAATTTGTGTTCTTAACATCAATATCCTCAAGCTCGACAAACCGCTTCAAATCTTTATATCCACTAAAATCAGTCCCTTCAGCCTTCAGCTTCTCTCCTTTTTTAAGCTGTAGGACTCTTGATTGAATGACTTCCTGATAACGGCGAACATCTTTGGTTATTTTAGAAACCTTCGTTCGCTCAATAAATTTATTATAGCCATAATAGCCTACCCCAGATATAATCCCGATTAAGACTATTACTACTGTTATCTCAACGAATGTAAAACCTTTTTTCATTTTTTCCTTTACTTTATTTATTTTTAGTATAAAACGATTATGATTATAAATCAAGCCAAGTTGAGCCTGTTTTAACATCAACTGTTAACTTAACTTTTAATTCAGGACAAACACCGAGCATGATCTGACTGACTCGCTCTTTGATGACTTCAACATCTTTTGGATAAGCCTCAATCAAAATCGAGTCATGAATCTGCAAAATCTGATTAGCCCCATCAACTCCAGCCAAATAATCCTCAATTTCTATCATCGCTCGCTTCATCAAATCAGCCCCAGTGCCCTGGATTGGCATATTGCCACTGGCTCTTTTAGCTGCCTCTCTGATGACAAAGTTTGAGCTTTTGACATCTGGCGTTGGCCGGCGGCGACCCCAAAAAGTCTCGACAAAACCTTGTTCCTTGGCTTGAGTCAAGGTTTGCTCCATAAACTGAGCCACTTTAGCTCGAGTTTCAAAATATTTATCAATCAGCTGCTTGGCCTGATCATACTCTAGACCGTCAATCCCCAAAGCCAAGGAACGAGCCGAGATTCCATACAAAACACCAAAATTAACCGTTTTAGCGATTCGGCGTTGATCTTTGCTGACTTGATCTGGCTCAATCTCAAATAATTGAGCCGCCATCTCAGTATGAATATCTCTTTCCTGCTCAAACACCTCTAACATCGGCTGATCTTGAGCTAGAGCCGCCACAATTCGTAGCTCAAACTGAGCATAATCAGCTGAAATCAAGACCTTGCCCTGATCGGCCACAAGCCCCTGGCGCAACTTATGTCCCCAGCTAGATCTAATCGGAATGTTTTGCAGGTTTGGATCAGTTGAAGATAAGCGACCAGTGGCAGTAGTATTTTGATGAAATGATGAGTGGAGCCGTGAGTTTTGGTCAACCAACTTTGGCAAAGCCTCAACATAAGTTGATCTTAGTTTAGTCAATTCCCTAAGTTGCTTAATCTTACCAATTATCGGATGAACACCCTCTAGCAAATCAAGTGTCTTGCGACTGGTTGAGAAGCCATTGCTGTTTTTCTTCAGTCCCTTAGTTGGCAATTGTAGCTTGTCAAACAAGACTTCGGCTAGCTGTTTGGGCGAATTAAGATTAAACTCCTGCCCACTCAAATCATAAATCTGCTCAGTCAACTGATCAATATTTTGACTAATCTGCCGATTGAAATCAGCAAAGAAATCTAAATCAATCTTGACCCCTCGCCGCTCCATCAAAAACAAAATCGGTGTTAACTGAGAGTCGAGTTGAACAATTTTTTCCAAATCAACAGTTTTTAGCTGTTCTAGCTGCTGCTGATAAAGTCCAGCTTGATCAATTAGCTGAGATAGACTGGTCGGTGAGTCTAATTGCTCGAACTGGAGCGAATCGAGCAAAAAGCCTACTTGATTTAGGTTATGAGTTTGTTGCCAAACAAACGGTAAATCAATTAGATTATGCCATTGATCATCACTAGCGGCTGCTAACTGATGCAATAGACCTTTAATGTCGCTACTGATGATAAGCTCAGCCTTAGCTAGATTATCAATCAAGTCTTGAGCTAAATCAGTCTGATAAACCTCCTCTTGACCGACAATAATAAAGGCCATTTTTTCATCAACCACCTCCAAAACTACTTTTTCATCAGTGATAATTTCAATCGCCTGATTGGCCGTCACCACCTTCGGCTCAATTGTTTCAATTAGAATTTGATTAAACAAATCTGGTTGACTGTCATCCGGCTGATAAGCTAAAATCTTGGCTAGCTTATTTTTGAGCGAACGAAATTCTAGCTTATCTAGTTCAGCTAGAGCCGTTTTGGGGTCAATCTTAGCAATCTGACCCTGACTCAAATCAAGCTCAATTGGTGCATCAATAAAGATCTTGACCAACTGTTGACTGAGCCGAGCCATTTGCTCATTATCAGCCAATTTTTTAGCCAAATTAGGCTTTAGCTCGTTCAAGTGCTGATAAATCCCTTCCAAATCACCATATTGATTGAGTAAATTAACGGCCGTTTTGGGGCCAACTCCTGCCACACCCGGAATGTTATCACTCGAATCGCCACGCAAAGCCTTGTAATCAACAAACTGCTCTAGCTTAACACCGTATTTTGACTCAAACAGGGATCGATCATATTGATCAATTTTGGAAAAACCAGTCTTAGTGACATAAACCTTAATTAAAGGACTAATTAATTGCAGCAAATCCAAATCGCCAGTCACCAAAACAGTCTCAACTTGCTGTTTTTCAGCCTGAACCGCCAAAGTACCCATCAAATCATCAGCCTCATAACCATCCATCTCTATTAAAGGAACTCCCAAGGCATCCAACAGTTGATGAAGTAGTGGCACCTGATCATAAAAATCAGCTGGAGCCGATTTGCGGTTAGCTTTGTACTCTGAATAGAGAGCTTTTCGCTTCTGAGTGTTGGTGCCGCTTTTGTCCCAAGCCACAATCACATTAGTCGGTTCTAATTTTTCCAAAACCGTTAGAAAAATCGCCATAAATCCATAAACTCCACCAGTCGGTGTGCCATCTTTGAGGCTCAAATTGGCCATCGCATAATACCCGCGATAAAAAACGCTCTTACCATCAATAACTACTAACTTTTTCATATAATTTCTTTCTTTATTAATTTTATGATGTCTCAATCACCTCACGCCATTGTCATTCTGGAAATTGCTTGAAGCAAAGCGAAAACAAATATCCAGAATCCAGTCAATTGACCATCATCTCACCTAAAGCAGCAAAAGCTTGACTTATTTGTTATTTGCTGCTAGAATGGATTTGTTATTTGTTATTACTTTCGTCGTTTGTGGGCGAAAGTAATTTTTAGTTTAATTCTTATAAATAAGATAGTTAAATCTAAAGCCATAACTCCTCCTTTCCACCATTTTAAAGTGCCAAGCCTTGCTGCTACTAAAATTATACCACGAAAAAACCACCCATCGCTGGGTGGTTTTTCAGTTTTTTATTGCAAATAAGCCTTCAGTTTCTTTGAATCTTTGTGCTTGCGCATTTTGGCTAGAGCTTTGGCCTCAATTTGACGAATTCGCTCTCGGGTAACATCAAACTCCCGGCCGACCTCCTCCAAAGTATAACTCTTATTCTGTCCTAGCCCAAAACGCATTTTCAATATCTTCTGCTCGCGCTCGGATAATATTACCAAATGGTCCTGAATCAGCTCTTTTAATAGCTGATTAGCAGCCGACTCCTCAGGTGACTCATTGTCTTTATCTTCCACAAAATCACCCAAAGCCGAATCTTCATCACCATCCTTGCCAATAGTTGCATCCAGAGAAGTAATATCTTGCTTAATCTTCATAATATGCTCAACCTTCTCTACATCCATCTTAAGCTCTTTTGAAAGCTCCTTCAAGCTCGGCTCACGGTTGAGCTCCTGAGTCATTCGGCGCTGAGTGCGCAATAAACGATTAATCGTTTCCACCATATGAACTGGAATTCTAATGGTTCGGGCCTGATCGGCAATGGCTCGAGTAATGGCCTGTCTGATCCACCAAGTAGCATAAGTTGAGAACTTAAAACCTTTATCAGGATCAAACTTACGAATCGCTCTTAGCAAACCGGTGTTACCTTCCTGAATCAAATCCAAAAAGTCCAAGCCCCGGCCCGAATAACGCTTGGCGATCGAAACCACCAGTCGCATATTCGCACCAGCCATCTTACTAACCGCCTTATCATATTTTTTCTTTTCTTGATCAGTCCGTCGGTCAACCAAGTCTTCTTCTGGCTCAGACACATGATCAGTCTCAGTATCAGACTCTTCAGCCTCTTCATCAACCAGCTTAGTTTTGCGTTTTTTTTTGGGCTTTGGTGGAGCATATTTAATAATTTCTCGCGCCAACTCTTGCTCTTCCTCTAGAGTCAATAACGGTGTTTTACCAATCTCATGCAAATACAATTTGACCGAATCATCAGCAATCTCAGCCACCAAATCACGATCGTTTTGCAGTGCCTCAAACTCGCTCATCTCCTCATCAACTAAATCGAGCGCATCAGGCTCGCTGTCGTCGTTGATATCTGATTGAATATCGCTAATCAAATCATCAATGGATTGGTCTTGATTTGACTGCGCTAGTGATTTTTTGTTAGTTGGTTTTTTAGTTGAATTAGATTTTTTTGCCTTGGTGCTTATCTTTGGCATTAGACACTCCTTTTGTCATTTGATTAATCTCCGCCAATAATCGGTCAAACTCTTTGTCATCACCGATTAGTTCAGCTTGTTTCAACTGCGCCATCAACTTATCTTTGCCCTGTTGTCGGAACTCTGTTTCGATTCTATCAATCAATCGCTTACCTTCCGAAATTAAATCGTTTTTTGACCATGATAAATAATGCTGTTCAGTCTTTAGTGCTAATACTTTACCATATTCAGCCAGCTCTTGCAAGCTAATTTTGCCACTCTGCTCCAACTCCTGATCGTGCTCTAACAAATACTGGAGCATTTGACGACGCTTTTTATTATCAACATCAAAAATAATTTGGGGATCAATTTCTTTCAGCAACTGACGAACTGCCGAAGAGATTAGCCCCAGAGCCAACAAATCGTCTTGATGTCTGGACGAGTCGGCCTGACCCCTGAGCTCTGAGCGCACTCCTTTACGCCTTTTTGCTGGTTCTGGTCGATCAAGTTGCTGACGCAAAATTTCTAGCTTGACCCCCAGCAAATCAGTTAACTTTTGCAAATAAGTCTCTTTTTCTATCGGATCAGCAATTTTATCAATCGTTTTTAATATCTTCTGAGCATAATCGCGCTTGCCAGTAGCGGTAGTTAGATCAAACTGACTCTTGCATCCATCCATCAACCAAGTCACGGCCGGCTGAGCTTGATCAATTGACTGTTGCCATAGTTTGACCGATTTCTGAATCAACTCATCTGGATCTTTAGCTTCGTCATCAACTAAGGTTACAATCTTCAAATCAACCCCAATCTCTTGAGCCAGCTCAATCGCCCGCTCAACCGCTTTTATGCCAGCCTGATCAGCATCAAAAGCCAGCCGAATATCGCTCGAATAGCGCTTGAGCATTTTTAGATGTTGAGCAGTCATGGCTGTGCCAGCTGTCGCCACCACCTGCCTAACCCCAGCCTGATGTGAAGAAATTACATCCATATTGCCCTCAACAATCACTACCTGATTGAGCTTGCGAATCGACTCCTTAGCCTGAAACAGACCAAAAACATGACTTGATTTATCATAAATTAAAGTGCTTGGCGTGTTTAGATACTTGGGGATAGTTTCTTTTTTCAAACCGCGCCCAGTAAAACCGATCACCTGGCCCATAGCATCAGACAATGGAATCATCAGCCGGCTCTTAAATAGGTCTGATTTGTACTGATTAGTCAAGCCAGCTTTGACAATCTGATCCAGCTTGAAACCGCGTTTTTGCAAAAAAGCAACCAACGCTTTGCCGTTATTAGGCGCATAACCAATCGCAAAATCTTTGATAGTTTGCTTATTAAGTCGCCTTTTTTTGATCGCATAATCAAGAGCGTGCTGGTTTTGGTTCATTACTGCCTGAAAAAACTTTGATGCTAGCTGATTAATTTTGATTAAATCTTTTTTCTGGCGAGCCACCGCTTGAGAACGACCATTATTATATTGTTTGAGCTCAACTCCAGCTTTGCGAGCCAAAATCTTGAGCGCTTCTTTAAAATCGACTCCTTCCATTTCCATAATGAAAGAGTAGATATCGCCGCCCTTACCAGAAGAAAAATCGTGCCAAATTCGCTTATCCGGACTAACAATAAAACTAGGCGTTTTCTCATTCGAAAACGGGCTAAGCGCCTTAAAGTTGCGCCCAGCTCGCTTTAACTCCAAATAATCACCTATCACAACCTCGATATCGAGCCGATCTCTGATCTCTTCTTTGACATCATTCATTAGAGATAATTATACCATAAACTGTCAATTTTTACTCCCCTAGCAGGTGGGTAATTTGAAAAAGCGACTGGTTGGTGACTTCAGTAGAGCCGTTCTAAGGAGCATTATCTGAATCTGTGTATAGGTGTATGCATTTTTGAAATCGCCTCTCTAGCAGCCAAATATCAGCCCTAGGGACGATTTTGGTTATTTTTTAAAGCCAAAAAGGGTGGTTTTAAGCACTAAAACCACCCTACCCACTTTTTTAGTACAATTGTCAAAAAATAGGCTTATTAACTATTGTTTCTGCCAATTCATTTTATCAATCGAACCATTCTCCATAATCCAAAACATCCACTCCTTGACAATAAATTTGTCATTTTAAATTATATTCCTATAATTTAAATATCGAATTTATTTTAATTCTTTTTATTAAGGGGAAGGGATTCTACTTCCGAAGCGTTCCCTTCCCCTTAATAATCCCCAACCTTAGCACGGGATCTGTTTTTATTAGAATAAAAACA
>PDWI01005884.1_pt1 | contig 15620 bp, 12 predicted proteins | sample 1430891 | NCBI WGS metagenome assembly PDWI01 (sample SAMN01162508, study PRJNA174530) | Oral metagenome, whole genome shotgun sequencing project. | biome: Marine environment; feature: Marine mammal; material: Swab sample of the gingival sulcus; isolation source: swab sample of gingival sulcus... | reverse complement strand
CGTGAGCTTTTTTGTTTGCCTTCCGGCGTGTATCGTTTGCTCTGCAGCAGAGGAGGCGAGAAGATACAGGAACCTCCCGCCTTCGTCAAGAACTTTTTTCACTTTTTTGCTTTTATTGTTCCATGCAGAAAGCACTCACACTACTCTCCATCAAACTCCATCATAGCAAACACATCACAATCGGCGATACGCTTCCTCCCCAAAAGATCCGGCAATTCAATAAGAAAAGCACATTCAACGACCTCTCCACCACACTGTCGCACCAGCTTAACTGCCGCTTCGATCGTCCCCCCAGTGGCAATCAGATCGTCTATAATAACAACACGCTCTCCACTGGAAATCGCATCCTGGTGCATTTCAACTTCAGCAGAACCATACTCAAGATCATAACAAGCACTGACTGTCTCTGCCGGCAGTTTCCCTTTTTTACGAACGGGAACAAACCCCAAGCCCAGTTTATAAGCAACAACAGCTCCAAAAACAAACCCTCGCGCATCTATGCCGACAATTTTATCAATTTTTTTATCCCGATAACGTTCGTAAAGGCAGTCGCAAGCCGCCTGAAACGCCTCTGGATCCTTCATAAGAGTAGTAAGATCACGAAAAATCACACCTTTAATTGGCCAGTCAACAATAGAGCGTACAGAGTTCTTCAAATCCATTACTACGATCCTCCCATATAATTGAGTTACATTTTAATTTAACCTTCCCTAAAAAACATATCTTAGGATATTTGATTTTTTGTTGAAGAGCAAGAACTGATAATTTCTCTTTCCCCTCTTTTTACAGTGCATTTTCTTTAGACTTCCTGTAAACTTTGGCCTTATTATTATTTAACAGAGCGGAATTATGAAAGAATAAAGCTTTAAAAGTAAAGGAATATCATGATTAAGGTTGGATTTATTGGCTGGCGGGGAATGGTTGGTTCTGTTCTTATGGAAAGAATGAGAGAAGAGAACGATTTTCACGATTTTCATCCCTTCTTTTTTACAACTTCGCAACTGGGGCAAATGGGTCCTCCCACTGCACGAGGAAAGTCGGTACTTAAGGATGCAAAGGATATTACCGCCCTTGCAGAAATGGATATTATTGTCTCCTGCCAAGGTGGAGGGTATACCAGCGAAATATACCCAGAACTACGCAAACAGTGGGATGGCTACTGGATTGACGCTGCCTCAACCTTGCGCATGAAAGAGGATGCCATTATTGTCCTTGATCCAGTCAATAACCATATAATAAAAGAAGGACTTGATAAGGGGGTAAAAAATTATATCGGCGGCAACTGTACGGTATCCTTGATGCTCATGGCTCTTGGTGGGCTTTTTAAAGCAGATCTCGTCGAGTGGATTAGCTCAATGACCTACCAGGCGGCAAGTGGTGCCGGTGCCAAAAATATGCGTGAACTCCTGACACAGATGGGTGAAGTTGAGCACTCCGTCCACACCCTGCTCTCTGATCCGGCAAGTGCGATTCTTGATATTGATAAAAAAGTCACACAAAAACTTACAGACAAAAGCCTTTCCCTTGATAGTTGGGGCGTTCCTTTAGCGGCGAGCCTTATTCCATGGATTGATGCTGAGGTAGAAAATGGTCAATCAAAGGAAGAGTGGAAAGGAGTTGCTGAAACGAATAAAATTTTGGGTAAGACCGCAGATAATGCCATCCCGGTGGATGGTCTTTGTGTGCGCATTGGTGCATTGCGCTGCCACTCTCAGGCATTTACCATCAAATTAAAAAAAGATGTACCAACACCTGAAATAGAGCAGATTATTGCCGGGCATAATGAATGGGTTCAGGTTATTCCCAACACACGGGAGGCAACCACCTCCTCCCTTACACCGGCTGCCGTTTCCGGGACGCTTTCTGTACCTGTCGGCAGAATTCACAAAATGAACATAGGGCCGGAATATCTCACAGCTTTCAGTGTTGGTGACCAGTTGCTTTGGGGAGCAGCCGAGCCAGTACGAAGAGCGCTTGCTATTGTGCTTGAACATCTCAAATAGACTATTTACAACGGCAGAGGGTCTGCTTTTACTCCAACCCCTTATAAATTCAAGTAAAAGGTAAAGGACAAAGATGTTTGAAAAAAAATCCATCTTACAAAACATCGTAAATAATTCTGTAAACGGTGTGATTATTGCGGATGCCAAAGGAGTAATTAAGGCGTACAGCAAATGGTGTACAACCACTCTTGGCTGGGAACCGGAGGTGAATATAGGCAAAAACCTCAGTGTTCTCGCTCCTACATCGTTCTGCACCCCAAACCCGCCGGATAACCCAATTCTGCCGGACTATCTTATTTCATGCAAAGACTCTCCTACTGAATTCTTCTTACGTGACAGACAAGGAGATCCCCTGCCGGTACAATTCGCTGTTCGCGAAATGGAAGATGAAGAAGGGAATCTATTTGTTTGCTATCTGGTAGATATGTCGCAACACTATGTCATAGAGGAGAAGAAAAAAGCCCTTGAAGAAGAGATCAGTATCCTCACATCCAATATCCCGGGAATTGTCTTCCAGTGCGGGTATTCGAGAAACCGTCCGGTGCAATTTATTGATAAAGCCATAGAAGACCTCTCCGGAATCACACGCGATGAATTTGTTTCCGGCAAAGCTCAGTACTCCCAGCTTATGCACCCCGACGATGAGTTGAAAATATGGCATGCAATCGGACTTTCCCTAAAAAAGAAAGCGCCCTATACCGTGGAGTACCGACTGCTTCATAAATCGGGAAAGACAACCTGGGTTTCAGAAAATGGCAGGGTTGCCCTTGATGAAAATGGGATCCCGCAATCCATTGTCGGTGTAATTACCGACAACACTCTTACCAAGACGAGTAATGCCGAATTCGAAAGTACGGTTAATGCCCTAAATAAGGCGACGGCCTCCATTGAATTTGATCTTACGGGTTGTGTTATTACTGCCAACGAGCATTTTCTCTCGCTCCTTGGTTATGACTCCCTTGATGAAATACAGGGGCACCATCACCGCCTTTTCTGTACTCCTGAATTTTATATGTCTCCAGAATATGAAGAGTTCTGGGAGAGCTTACGTGGAGGACAGTTTGCCAGCGGTGAATACTTGCGCATTGGGAAAAACGGCAAACAGTGCTGGATCCAGGCATCCTACAATCCCATTCTGGATGCAGATGGAAAACCATATAAAATACGCAAATTCGCAACGGATCTGGGTGACCGTAAAGCAATGGAGCGGGATCTGCGTATAGCAGTAGATAAGGCGGAAGAAGCCGTCACCATGCGTGGCTCCTTTATGGCTAATATGAGCCATGAGATCAGAACACCGATGAACTCCATTATTGGTTTTACTGAACTGCTGCTTAAATCTTCACTTAATGATGAGCAGCTTCATCAACTAAAGATTGTTCATAACGCATCCCGCTCCCTTCTACGCTTGCTAAACGAGATCCTTGATATGGCAAAGCTTGAAAAGGGGGCCGTGGATATAGAGATCACCAACTTTAACTTTATGGAGTTGTGCGAGCAGATCATCGGCTCTCTTAACGTTAATGCAGAGAAAAAGGGGATTAAACTCTTACTTGAGCTTGATAAAAATGTCCCCACATATATGAAAGCAGACTCCCTGCGTATTCAACAGATACTGCTTAATATTCTCAGCAATGCAGTCAAATTTACAGAAAAAGGGTCCGTAACTCTTAATGTGCAATACAAGGAGGGAATTCTCTATACGCAGATTGTTGATACCGGGATAGGGATTGACAAGGCTTATCTTGATAGGATTTTTGACCCCTTTACTCAAGCTGAGGCCTCAACAACCAGACGTTTCGGCGGTTCCGGCCTGGGTACAGCTATTGCCCTGCAGCTTGTTGAATTAATGAAAGGAAGCATTAGGGTTGAGAGTGAACTCAATGTTGGAACGACCTTCTTTATAGAACTTCCTGTTCTTATCGGGGAAGAACAGAATGGGAAAAATTTTATTGATTACGAACTCCCTTCCATGCATATTCTGGCAGTGGATGACACCCCCAATAACCTGGAACTGGTAAAAATTACCATGCGTAAGGCCGGGCATACAATTGAGGTGGCAACCGACGGGCAGGAAGCAGTTAACGCCTGCAAAAAACAGCGTTACGATGTCATACTGATGGACATGCAGATGCCCAAGATGGATGGAATGGAGGCGACAAAACAGATAAGGGCTTATGAAAAGGAGAATAACCTTTCGCCCATGCCCATAATTGCCTTCTCTGCCAGTGTTCTTGAAAGAGACAGACAGGATGCTTTTGCTGCAGGTATGCAGGGTTTTGCGGCTAAACCTCTTGACCCAACTGAACTCTTTAGAGAGATTAAACGGGTTCTAACGGAACTTGAGGAAGAGAAGAAAAGAGAAGCTGCCGGTGAGAAAAGAGAATCTTTGCTCAATGGACCACCAAAGACAAAAGAGCAAAGTAAAAAGGAGGAGAAAAAACCCGCTGAAAAAGAGAGAGAAATCCTTAATCCCGGCGGCATAAACTGGAAGGCAGGTCTCCAGATCTGGGGAGATAAAAAAACGCTGACAGGTTCAATTAAAGCCTTTCTGGAAGATAATACCCAGACAATTTTTATGCTGCAGGAGTTTCTTGATTCTCAGAACTTTGAAAGATTTAGTGCTCAGGTTCATAAGATATCCGGTGCTGCGGCAAACTTGAGCCTTTATCGAGTCCATAAACTTGCAAAGGACGGAGAAGTTGCTGCTCGCAAAAAAGAGGCAGAGACCTTAAAAACAATCTTGCCCGCCCTTGATAAGGCATTAAAAGCAGTTGCTCATGAGATTGAAAACGGGCAAAAGACAAAGACCGAAAAAAAGTCCTCATCTCCGCTTCCAGATCAAAAACAGCGGGAACAAATTAAAAAGGAATTAGAAGAAGTAGAGGCTGCGCTTAAAAAAAACGAGATGCCAAAGGAGAAAATGAAAATTCTTGAAGAACTCTTACCAAAAGATCGCTTAGCATCCCTGCAAAAGGCAATTCATGATTTTGACTTCAAACAGGCGCTACAAAAAACTTCCGAGCTGAAGAATAGTCTCTCTTAACCAGAAGAGAAGACAAAGGTAGGCGTTATAAGGTATATATACCTAGTCGGCTTGCGTCTTATATAGGGATAATTTTCACGCAGAAAAGAGTCCTGTTTCAGATACAAGTGGTGAGTAGAAAGTTAACAGCCCTGAATGATCAACCTGATATGACAATAGAAAACACACAGCTTCCCACACTGCTTATCGTTGATGATGAACCAATCAATCTAAAAGCAATGCAGCAGGTTCTACAAAAGGACTACCGCTTGATTTTTGCAACAAGCGGCACACAGGCTCTTGAAATTGCCAAGAGCCAAAAGCCTGATCTTATCTTGCTGGATATTCTCCTTGGTGAAGATATGGATGGTTATGTTGTCTGCAAAAAACTCAAGGCTGATGAAGATACGGCAAAAATTCCGGTAATATTTATTACTGTACTTGATGAAATTGATGACGAAGAAAAAGGATTTGATGTCGGGGCTGTCGATTATATAAGTAAACCGATCAAACCTCCCATTGTACGGGCACGAATACAGACTCACCTCTCTCTGGTACGTGTAGACCTGCTCAATGACGCGAATATGCAGATTATTCAGCGGTTAAGCCGGGCAGCGGAATATAAAAGTCTGGAGACAAGTAAACATATCATCCGCATGAGCTCTTATGCAGAGGCATTGGCTCTTGCCGTCGGACAATCAAAAACCTGGGCAACACATCTTCTCCACGCAGCACCAATGCACGATGTTGGCAAAATTGGTGTTCCCAACGTTATCCTTGATAAGCCGGGAAAATTATCAAAAGATGAATGGAACTGTATTCTTCAGCACCCGGAGATGGGAGCGGTAATTATTGGTAATCATGAAAACGAAGTTCTCAAAATGGCGTATAATGTCGCCTTTGAACACCATGAAAAATGGGATGGAAGTGGTTACCCCAGAGGTCTTAAAGGAAAAGAGATTACCCTTGAGGCAAGAATTACCGCTATTGCAGATGTCTTTGACGCACTAACAACTGCACGCCCCTATAAAGAGGCGTGGTCGGTAGAGCAAGCCTGGGATTTCATCACCCAACAGAAAGGCAAGCATTTTGACCCGCAACTGGCCGACGCCTTTTTAGGAATCAAACCCAGAATTCTTGAGATTCGAGAGAAAAACAAGGAGTAACCCCCCTATCAACTCCACACCGTTGACGTGAGCGAACATTTACACGGCCACGCCAGTAATCTCCTTGATATCGCTCACTCCCTGTTGCTGCATAAACATTTCAAGCTCCTCTAAAACACGCATGGTTGCCCTTGGATCGAGTAAGTTTGCCGTTCCCACGGCTACGGCGCAGGCACCGGCCATCAGAAATTCAACCGCATCTGCCCCGGTCATAATCCCTCCCATACCAACAATAGGCAAAGAGACGGCCTGTGCCACCTGATAGACCATACGCACTGCAACGGGCTTAACTGCAGGGCCGGAAAGCCCCCCCTGCTTGGTAGCCAGAATAAATTTTCGCTTGTAGATATCAATCCTTGCACCAATAAGCGTATTGATAAGAGAGAGAGCATCTGCCCCGGCCTCTTCAACGGCCCGTGCAATCTCAGCAATATCAGATACATTAGGGCTGAGTTTTACGATAAGAGGCTGGGCAGCAACCTTTTTTACGGCTGAAGTTACGGCAGCGGCAGCTTCTGCTGATACTCCAAAAGCCACCCCACCTTCCTTAATGTTGGGGCAGGAGATATTAAGTTCAAGCAGATCAATATCTTCCCCGGCCAAACGCCTTGCCACATCAACATACTCATCCACAGTACGCCCGACAATATTAACGCAGATCTTCGTATCAAATTGCCGCAACCATGGGATATCATCTTTTATAAAGACCTCAACTCCTGGATTTTGTAAACCAACAGCATTCAGCATACCACCATAGGTTTCGGCAATTCTTGGAGGAGGATTACCGGCCCATTCACTACTTGCCACCCCCTTCACCACAACACAACCAAGACGATTGATATCAACCCAGGAGGCAAAATCACGACCAGAACCAAAAGTCCCGGAAGCAGTCATCAATGGATTTTTTAACGTAACACCAGCAATATCTACAGCCAGATTCATTGAAACAATACCTCTTGCCCGGCAAAGACAGGGCCATCTTTGCACACTTTTTTATATATAAAACCGGCATCATTTTTTGCGGCAATCCTGGTCACACAGCCAACACAGCCTCCAAAACCGCATCCCATCCGCTCTTCCAGGGAAAGTTGAGACGCTACCCGCATCGTAGCGGCAAGCTGCTGAACGCCACGCAGCATCGCTGTAGGTCCACAGGCAAAAATTTGCTGCGCGGCTATCTTTTCTTCAACAATCAAATCAACCACATTACCACAATAGCCGCATATTCCGCTCTCAGTAGCAATATGCAGCCGACCATAACGCTCAAGTGTATCAAGAAGGTAGGTATCATGACGAAAACCTACCACTATTTCCGGCGTAAGCCCACGCCTGGTAAGCTGTTTTGCCAGTTCAACCATTGGCGGGGTACCAACACCGCCGCCGATGAGCAGCATTCTCCCCAGCTCACTATTCTCCGTAATATCAGGCAGAGAAAAACCATTACCAAAAGGCCCTAAAATATCGACAAACTGCCCAGGTTGATACGTACTAAACTCAAGTGTCCCCTCCCCTTGTACAGCATAAACCAGCCGTAATAACGGCGGAGAACCACTCTCTTTTTGCATCACCTCACATACGGAAATCGGCCGGGGTAAAAGCCGCCCCTGATGATGACAATAGAGATTAACAAACTGTCCCGCAGCCGGCAGAGGGAGAGAGAGAGGATACTCCAGCAACATGTCGAAAATCTGCGGAGCAATCTCCTGGTTATAGTGAAGGCGACAGGCAATGCGGCCCTCTTCTGTTACAGCGACCATTACTTTGCAATCTCCCCTGCCCCGCCATGAGCCACAGACCACTCCAGCGGTTTTGCCAGAAAAGCCTCAACTTCATCCAGCGTTTTACTGTCAAAATAGCCTTTTCTTCGTGAGACCCTCAAGACATCATGCCAGGTGGCAAGCCAATGAAGGCGCAGACCATGATTTTGCTCAAGGGTTTGACAAACATCTGCAAACATATCGTAGTAAAAGATGACAATCGCATCATTTACTTCAGCACCAGCCTTACGCAGAGCTTCACAAAAACGAATTTTACTACCGCCATCAGTGGTAAGATCTTCTACCAGCAGTACCCGCTGCCTCTCATGAATATCCCCTTCTATCTGAGCATCACGGCCAAAACCTTTCGCTTTTTTACGAACATACTGCATAGGTAAATTCATTTTATCAGCAATCCAGGCAGCAAAAGGAATCCCTGCCGTTTCTCCGCCAGCAACAGCATCAAACTGCTCAAAACCAACCTCCCGATATAGAGTTGCAACGGCAAAATCCATCACCGCACTACGAATGCGGGGGTAAGAGATTAACTTCCGACAATCAATATAGACAGGGCTGGCCAGACCTGATGTCAGGGTATAGGGCTTTTCTGCCTGAAAATGAACAGCCTTTATTTCCAGAAGCATCTCGGCAGTGAGATCTGCAACAAGCTCTGCCGGAGGATAGGTATTTGCAAACATAATTTTCTCCTTTCTTCCTTTATTTATATATACTGTACTCTCTAATTCCACTGGCCTTCAGCTAACTTGCAGAAAACACAGTATTGCCGCATAAGTAAAAATAGAAGCAACAGTTGATAGCATAATCACATTAGCCGACAAGGTACTATCACTCCCTAACTGACGGGCGAAAACACAAGAGATTATTGCCGTCGGGGTACCTGCCAGTAGTATTCCAATCCCTAAATCATCTCCACCCACTCCTAACAGAACAAGAAAAAGACCACATATCAAAGGCAAAACAACCAGCTTCAATACAGTTGCCCATAGTGTTCGTAAAAATGAGCCCCGGAATGCACAGAAAGAAAACGCACCACCAATTACCAACAATGCCAATGGAAGAGAAAGCGAAGTAAAAATAGACAACGACTTTTCCAGCACTAAAGGTAGAGGCAATGAAAAATAACTCCATCCAATACCCAGGAATGAACCTAAGAATATAGGGTTCATCAGCAACTCTTTGAATAGTATTTTTCTTTTCCAGCCCCGCTGCCTGGTATACAGCGGATAAAGAAGCACCAACATTGAAAGTAGGCTCATCGCCGGAATAATAAACCCAAGTAAAATTCCAGCCTTTGTTACCCCGCTTTCTCCGTACGCAGAAAAAACAATAGCCAACCCGACATAGGCAAGATTTCCTCTCCCTGCTGCCTGGGCAAAAGCTCCCTGCGCTGCAGGAGAATAGTTACGAAACCCACCATACCAATATGCAAAACAACACACACAGAAAGTACTTGCAGACAACCCCAAAAGAACCAGTGGAGTAAAATTTTCCTCAAATCCTGCAGTAGCAATCTTGTAAAAAAGTAACGCGGGCAGAGCTACATAATAGAGCAACCGATTCAAATCATCAACCAGACGCTCATGGAGCAGCCCCACAATTTTCAAGCCATAGCCCAACCATACGACACAAAAGACAGGCAAAACGATGAGAAGTATCTGCTGCATTTCCTTAAACATTTATGATTGTAAGACAACAACAAATAATAAAAGGTGAGAACTATAGCATATATTGCATATCTAATCAGCAGATCATTCTTTACTTTTTTTACGATATAATATATTTTTTTTATACTTTTCTACACTATTCGTTTTTTACAGCATAAAATACTCCCCATAAAGCAACAACAATCTTTTTTGACAAAAATTTAAACTGATACGCAGTTTTTATAGGTTTTTTTGAAACTCCTTTGTTAGAATCAACGAAACACCCCCATACCCTTTAAAAATGGAGATATGATTATGGTTCTTGATCCAACCAAACATGCCGACTGGGAAATCGCACAAGACGCAGAAAAAGAGATGCGTACTATCTATGAGATTGGAGAAAAACTCGGTCTGACAAAAGAAGAACTCCTCCCTCAAGGCCACTATATTGGTAAAATTGACTTTCGGAAGGTTCTCTCCAGATTAAAAGACAAACCAAACGGAAAATATATTGATGTCACCGCCATAACTCCGACTCCTCTGGGAGAAGGAAAATCGACATCCACTATGGGCCTGGTTCAAGGGCTTGGGAAACTGGGCAAAAAAGTGAGTGCTGCCATTCGCCAACCATCCGGCGGACCAACGATGAACATCAAGGGGTCTGCTGCCGGCGGCGGGCTTGCTCAATGCATCCCTCTCACCCCTTTCTCCCTTGGTTTTACCGGGGATATCAATGCCATTATGAATGCCCATAATCTCGCAATGGTGGCATTAACCTCCCGTATGCAGCATGAACGAAACTATACCGATGAACAGTTGGAAAGACTCTCCGGTATGAAACGGCTGGATATTGATCCAACGAATGTGGAAATGGGCTGGGTGATGGATTTTGCCTGCCAATCGCTGCGCAATATTATAATCGGCATAGATGGCGTAAACGGTAAACGAGACGGTTTTATGATGAAATCAAAATTCAGTATCGCCGTTGCCTCTGAAGTTATGGCCATTCTTGCCGTTGCCACTGACCTGGAAGACTTGCGTAAACGAATGGGAAAAATTGTTGTTGCCTATACCAAGCAAGGAAAACCGGTTACAACAGAAGATCTGGAAGTTGCCGGTGCGATGACTGCCTGGATGGTCGATGCCCTCAACCCCTCCCTTATGCAGACCCTTGAAGGACAGCCAGTGATTGTCCATGCAGGGCCTTTTGCCAATATTGCCATCGGCCAAAGCTCTATTATCGCTGATAAAGTAGGGCTAAAACTGGCAGACTATCACGTTACCGAATCGGGCTTTGGTGCCGATATCGGTTTCGAAAAATTCTGGAATCTCAAATGCCGCTTTTCCGGATTAACTCCTGACTGCGCGGTTATCGTTGCCACAATCAGAGCATTAAAATGCCATGGAGGAGCCCCTGTACCCATCCCCGGCAAGCCGATGCCCCAGGAATATAACACGGAAAATGTGGAGTGGGTCGCAAAAGGCTGTGCCAACCTGATTCACCATATCAGAAATGTACGCAAGGCAGGAATTAGCCCGGTTGTCTGCATCAATGCATTCCATAATGATACCGAAGCAGAGATTGCCAAGGTAAAGGAGCTTTGCAAGGCAGAAGGAGCACGTGTCGCCCTTTCCCGCCACTGGGAAAAAGGTGGAGATGGTGCAGAGGAGTTTGCCCGGATGGTCATTGATGCCTGCGAGGAAAAAACAGACTTCAAATATCTCTATGATCTTGATATGCCTATCAAGCAGAGAATTGAACTTATTGCACAGGAAGTCTACGGTGCAAAAGGAGTGGAGTACTCGCCTGAGGCAAATGCCAGCCTTGACAGGATTCAAAAAGATCCCGAGTTATCCAAACTTGGTATGTGCATGGTAAAAACCCACCTCTCCCTCTCCGATAACCCTGCCTTAAAAGGGGTGCCGCAAGAGTGGACACTGAAAATCAGAGAAGTGCTTACCTACCAGGGGGCAGGTTTTATCGTACCTGTCTCGGGGACAATAAGTCTTATGCCCGGTACCGGCTCCAACCCTGCCTTCCGCAGAATAGACGTAAATACAGAAACGGGCAAAGTAGAAGGGGTTTTCTAATTCCAGACAACAGCTATAAAAGGAAAGCAGAACAATGAGTGCAGAGATTATCAGCGGTACAGAGATCCGCAAAAAAATTCTTGCAGAAATAAAAGAGGAAGTCGCAGAACTAAAGGAGAAAACCGGCAAAGTTCCCGGACTGGTAACCATTCTTGTTGGTAAAAATCCTGCCTCTGTGAGCTATGTTACCCTGAAAGTAAAAACAGCTCTTGAGTGTGGTTTTCACGAAGTACAGGATGATCAGCCAGAGGATATGTCCGAACAGGAGCTGCTCGCCATTATTAACAGCTACAATACAAATCCGGATATCCACGGCATTCTGGTGCAGCTCCCTCTGCCCAAACACATTGATGACAAGAAGATCCTCAACGCCATCAACCCCGATAAAGATGTTGACGGCTTTCATCCGGTAAATGTGGGCAGGTTAATGATCGGTGGAGATGAGGTTCTTTTCCCTCCCTGCACTCCAGCAGGTATTCAGGAGATGATCATCCGTTCCGGCACAGAGACCAGCGGAGCAGAGGTCGTCGTGGTCGGACGCTCCAATATTGTGGGTAAACCTATCGCCATGATGATGGCACAGAAAGGCATTGGTGCCAATGCAACGGTAACCATTGTCCATACCCGCACCAAAGACCTTGCCGCCCATTGCAAAAGAGCCGATATTTTGATTGTCGCGGCAGGAGTACCCGATCTGGTGAAACCGGAATGGATACAACCGGGAGCAACAGTTATTGATGTAGGAGTAAACAGGGTGGGAGTAAACGAAACCACAGGAAAAGCAATTCTCAAGGGAGATGTCGATTTTGATGCTGCAAAAGAGATTGCCGGCAAGATTACCCCCGTTCCCGGCGGAGTCGGCCCCATGACTATTGCCATGCTGATGAAAAACACCCTCCGTTCAGCCAAAAGAAGCCTTGGAGTATAAACACGTAAAAAGGCCCCTCATTCTTCTAACGGAGGGGCCTTTGAGCGAGTAAACGGAAAAAAGGAGAACGATTTTACCTAAGGGCCAGGCCTGTTTCCACCTCCCGCCGCACATCTGCTCCCGCTAAACTCTCCAATAGAGCAAGGGCAAATGCCACCGAATGGCCGGCTCCCTGCCCGGTAATGCAGTTCCTGTCAATAACAACACCACTCTCTTTTCTTGTGGTATCGGGAAGATCATTAATAAAGCCGGGATGACAAGTTGCCGCTCTCCCCTGCAAGAGCCCATGCCGCTCCAACACAACTGCCGGTGCCGCACAAATAGCACCATAGAGCCTGCCACTCTCCTCCTGCCGCTTTACCATCTCCACCACCTGCGGAGAATTTGCTAAATTTTCTGAACCCGGAAGGCCTCCCGGCAGGATAAGCGCATCCCACTCCTGCTCTATACACTCCTCAAGCATGCGGTCTGCAAGAACCAGAATCCCGTGGGAAGAGACAACCTGCCGCTCAGAACCCACTGCGGCAGTAACAACGGTGATCTTTGCCCGCCGGAGAATATCAACCACCGCAAGGGCTTCAATAGTCTCAAACCCTTGCGCCAGAAAAACAAGTGCTGATTTTTTCATAATTACTCCTCCTTTACTGTTAAGGGAGACTTCCCCCCATAATCATATCCTCAACAGACTCTTCTCCTGCAGGAACAACGGGGAGTGCCGGCTGTAACTGAAAGGAAGCATCCACCCCATCACTATCCCCATTGGCTTGTCCTTGCTGATTAAACAGAAGCTGTGGGTCAAGGGACGTTATCTCCTGCTCTACCCGCAGCAGATTATCTTCAACTTTTGAGCGGATCTCCACGTTGGGATATTTTTCCAAAATACCTTTAAGAATTTGCCGTGCATCCAGCAACAACTGCTTCTGGGTCTGTACATCTGCTGTTTTCGTATAACGTCTATATAGTTGGGCAGCCTGTTTACGCTCGGCATTTGCCGCTTCAAGTGCCAAGGTTTCTATTTGGGCTACCGCTTTTTCTGCATATTCTGTCTCTTCCAATTTGTGAAATGCAGCAAGGGCCTTATCATAATGGCCGTCACGAGCAAGCAACATGGCTTCATTCCAGCGATGCTGCAACGCCTGCAATTTTTCCAGTTTACCGGTCTCCTTATGCACTGCCGATGCCAACAACAGCGCTTCTCTCTTCTCTTTCACCTGCAACTGCTTTTCCGGAGAAATAATATCGGTTGGAATAGTATTAAGATACTCTTCTGCCTCAACAAACTTCTGCTCTTCAACAAGACGGTCAACCTCATGTAATTGAGCAGCAAACCACTCATCGGCCATCTTTGTCGATACCTCTTTTATAAAATCAACGTTCGATGTTACCGGAGAATAGGGGTAATCAATAAGGAATTGCTCTGCTTCCCAGGCAACATTATAGCCGTCTTTCCCTGGAACAAATCCCAGAAAATTCCGCAGCAAGGAGGAGTATTCAGCAAGTTCGGGGCTCCCTGTAGCCGCACGATCAAGAATTGAGAGCTGCAACCTTGCCCACTCTTCCAGTCTGCCCAGGTTTTGATAATCCTGAGAGATCTTTTTATACTGCTCCCCGGCAGCACGATAGTTCCCGGCAGCGGTATAAAGATCCGCCAACACCCGGCGTAAAGAGATAAGGTCCATCGCCTGCTCATCAGACTGCACCATATCCTCCACCACCTGATGATAAACGTCAGCCGCCTTTTCTTCCTGATGGAGATACATCAGCGCATTTGCATAATGTATCCTGCAACGCATTGAAACACGATTGCGCTGATCCTCAGGGATATGCACCCAGACCTGCACGACCTCTTCATACTCCCCGGCAGTAAAATGACGGGCAATCAGCGTCTCCAGCTTGTCCAGATCAATATTCTTGCTGCGGCTGCCCCAGCCTAATCCCCCTGCAATCTCATCCCGCAATAACTCACCGCAGTCACTTTCCAGAAATTCCGCATCCTGCCGCTGTAAGGAAAAAACCTCTGCGGCCGAGATTGCTGCGGTACGCTCATCAAGTTTTTTCACCCGAATCATCTTATCACGAACAGCATTATAAGAGCCAAGCATCTTACGCACTTCGCGATAACAACGCATCTTCTTCTCCTGCTCCTCCTTGGGAAGAGCCTGCCCCGCAGCCTCTTTATCCTGCTCTTTCCAGCGAGAAAGCTTCCTGCCATAGGCTAAAAGACGCTCATTAACATAACGCAGAGAAGGATATGAAGGATCAATATCATCAACCACAACCTCCTCTTTCGGCGGTTCCAATACCAGCGGCTCAACCTTTACTGCAGCCCGCGGCCGTTGCACCATCCCAACCGGCGGACGTTGTACCGCAATAACCGGAGACGGCGGCTGAACGGCTTTCTGCGAACCAGAACAACCACTCATCCCCGCCACACCAAGAAAAAGGGCGACTCCCCAGTATAATCTTTTCATATCATATCCTCTTCTGCTGTTAACTCTATAACGAATAAACGCCGACACTCTCTCTTATATATACAAACAATCCTATCACTTCTCTCACGAAAAGATATTTACTGATACCGAATATAACTTCTCTCTTCAAGCATCTTCTTTTTGGCGCCATCCGCGGCATCACTCTTTTGGCTCCAAAATGGACTAAAATGCCGCTTGGGAGTAAAAATACCCAGCTGATTCACCTTGCCCAGGGTATGAATACCGGCAGCCATTCTATCTCCATTACCCGAAGCAGTAACAGGAACTCCACCTCGCTCACGGTCAACTTCCAGATACACTTCATCCGGCAATGCCCCTGATGGAAGAAGATAGAACAGCTCTTCATTTATAAGAGGGGGAATAAAATGCCCGGCAAGCTGTTCTTCTGCAATTATGGCATCAGCAATCCCCGACCAGACGGGCAAGGCGCCGCTTGAACCACTGATACGTACCCGTCCATGCTTCATTGGCCGGTTATCATCATAACCGCAATA
>PDWI01011648.1_pt1 | contig 15622 bp, 10 predicted proteins | sample 1430891 | NCBI WGS metagenome assembly PDWI01 (sample SAMN01162508, study PRJNA174530) | Oral metagenome, whole genome shotgun sequencing project. | biome: Marine environment; feature: Marine mammal; material: Swab sample of the gingival sulcus; isolation source: swab sample of gingival sulcus... | reverse complement strand
AGTATAAAAGTAACAAGTTTAAGTTTATGCTGTTTTTTTTGTATGAAAAACAATAAATATTAATTAAAAACGATAAATTAAAAATGAAAAAAATTGTATTATCATTTTTTTGTGCTATCCTATCTTTTATAGGGTTGGAGGCACAAAATTTATCTTTGCCATACATTCAAGATTTTTCGACTGTGGTTGGTGGAGATATGCAAACATTGTCGGGCAGTACTGTGGCATTGACGGCTATGCCGTCAGGTATTGTATCCGTCAGCAATGCTTTTGGTGCAGGCGGAGCATTAAGAGTCGGCGATAATGGTTCGGTAGGTAGTTTAACCCTTCAACCGATTAGTGGAGTGGCGAATGCTAAAGTAAAATTGTCATTTAGGGCTGTTCCAGTACAAGAATCAACGTCCTTGAATTCTAAGGTCGAGGTTGTATAGTGATATTTGATGCAGAGACTACATCTTCAAACATTACTATAAGTAGTGTGTTAGGAAATGGTTTACAGCCTGTTATCTTTATCGATGATATAAAAGTTTCAGCGTTGCCTATGGTGATGTTTTCTGAAAACTTTGATGATGCTAAATTTCCTCCAAGTGGCTGGACTAGTGTAAATGTATCTGGTGGAACACAATGGATTCGTACTACCTCCCAAGCATTGGGGGCAGGTAGTGCAATGTGTTCTTATACATCTAATGGGAATAACTGGTTGATTACTCCGAAACTTTTTATAGAGTCTGGTAATCAGTTATCTTTTCAAGTCAAAACGACAAGACATTATTCGGGTACAGATTTATTTGTTAAGGTCTCAACGGCTGGTAATAGCGTAGAGGATTTCCACGAGGCAGAATTGAAGAAAGTGGAGAACTCGATGATTACACTTGATTGGGCTACACACACAGTGGATTTGTCTGCTTATGTAGGTAAATACATTTATATAGGCTTCCAAGATATAGACCACTATGGTTTAGATTTAATGTTAGATGAAGTATCAGGAGGATATATTGTAGAGGAGTCTTGTTATGCTCCCAGTGATATATCAATAATAGATGTTACAGACAATAGTGCCAAGATTACTTGGAATCAAAATCAAGGTAACCCTACCAAATGGATATTAGAGTATTCTTCTACAAAGGATTTTTCCGGTGATGTAGTCAAAGGCGAGGTTACAGGTAGCACACTCGAATATGTGATGAGTGGTCTTAATGCTAACAAAGAATATTTTGTGAGACTAAAGTCTGATTGTTCGGCTGGTGATTATAGCGATTATACAGAGGTCTATTCATTTAAGACAGCATGTGGGGAAGAGATAATAGGATTTGCCAATGATTTTTCGCCCGAGAATGTGGTAAATGATATGCCTGATTGTTGGAGTAGGGTCGTAGGTTATCAAGATGCTTACCCAAAAGTATTTATAGGTGCGGGAAATAAGGCTGATGGTTGTGTGGATTTCTATATGACAGGGGGTGATAATGTTTCAATTATCGCAACACCTCCTTTCTCTATACCACTGAATACTGTTGAGGTCTCTTTTTGGGTACAAAACAAGAATGTGGGAGTGGAGAATGTAGTAGGTAGATTTGAGGTTGGAGTGATGTCTAACATTAACGACTCTTCTACATTTATCCCTGTTGCCGACTGCACCCCATCAGATAGAGAATGGACCGAATATCATGTCCAACTATCTAATATTAATGCAGTATATAAATATATTGCATTTCGTTCTACAAGAACTACATCTGACCCCAGTTTGTCATATACATTCTATTTAGATGATGTTACAACAGGCGAAATTCCAAGTTGTATAGAACCTAAAAATGTAAATGTCGTAGATATTACACAAACTGGATTTTATGTCTCTTGGAGTGCTGGTGGTAGCGAAACACAATGGCAGTTAGAGTATAAGAAAAATAATGAGACGACTTGGCAACAACAAACTGTATCAAATCCTTATTACTCAGTAACGGGGCTTGATGCTATGACTACATACGATGTGAGGGTAAAGGCTATTTGTAGCACCACAGATGAGAGTAGATATACTTTTGTAAAGAAAGTTAAGACGGCTTGTGGTCAGATGAATACTTATTTTAATGATTTTGACGATAATATTCTTCCCGATTGTTGGACTTATGTAGCAGTAGATAATGGAGTTACCCCATCTGTTAAAGAGGATTCTTTTGGTCTTGGGACCACATCGCCGGTGATGTATTTTAGGGATTTTAAACCGTTGTATGCAGTAATGCCAAAATGCGATTCTCCGCTGTCGGGCAAAGAGTTGAGTATTGGTGTGATAAGAGAAAGTTCATCGTCAGGCGTGTTTCAAGTAGGGGTAATGTCTGACCCAATAGATACAACTACATTCCAACCAATATTCAAGTTTCAAGGAGATAAGTACAAACAAGTTATATCCAAGACTCTATATTTTGATGATATTGTGGATAATGGCAATAATCGTTATATCGCATTTCGCTATGGCGATGTCGGTGATGATATTGTATCGACTTATTATGCTTGTGGCTTAGATGAAGTCTCTTTGCAAGATGCTCCTTTATGTAGAAAGGTCAAGAATATTAAAGTGAAGATGATAGAGGCGACCACAGCACAACTTAATTTCGAAGCAGGATTGCCTTCTCAAACAGTGTGGCAATATGTAATTACTGATGATTCTGCTATCTCTACGCCAGAAACATTGACCCCAGTTGATATATCAACTATGTCAGCTCCGATTGTAAACCTAAATCCAGAGTCTAACTACAAGATATGGGTGAGAGCAAAATGTATGCTTGGGGGCAATGATGATTATAGTGTATGGTCAGATGTAGTTGAGTTTAGAACGGCTTGTAGCAATACTTTGTCGGCAGGGTACGAAGAGAATTTTGATAATCTCACACCTAATGATGATGGCATACTGCCAGATTGTTGGCGAAAAATCACTAATCATGGTAAATACCCAGCAGTGGTTGAATATTGGGAGGGAAGTAGCCAGAGTGGTAATGCTGTTAGAATGTTGATGGATAGCCCTCAATATCTCATAATGACTAAATTGGCTTCGCCTATTAATGAATATAGATTAGAGTTTAAGAGTAAAAGAGATGAGTTGACCTCTGGAGTATTACAGGTTGGATATATGTCTGATGTGACAGATCCTTCAACATTCGTTCTTGTAGAAAATATTAATGATGGCGTTTATGGACAGAAGGTAACTCATAGAGTGCTGTTTGACGATGTTGTAGATAACGGTGCGAATAGATATATTGTTTTCCGTTATGGAGCAGTCGAAGGCTTCTCTTTTAGTGAATATTCGGGGTATTGGATAGATGATATTAAGGTAGAAGCCCTGCCTTCGTGTTTGGGTGTGAGCAATATGCAGGTTAATGCAACTACAAATAATAGTGCCACAATATCATTTACTGCTTCAGACAATAGTCAAAATGCTTGGGAGTATGTATATACAGATGATATGACAATAACAGACCCTAATACTATGAATGCTGTAAGTGTTACTTCTCCTACTTTTGTAATATCTAACCTTGAATCTAACAAAGAATATAGTTTATGGCTTCGAGCGGTTTGTGGTGCAAACGTTAAGAGTGATTGGTCTTTAAATCCTATTAAATTCCGCACTCAATGTTCTGCGGTAACTATTGGTTGGACAGATGCTTTTGATGAGGGCAATACTGAAAATTACGAAGTGCCATTCTGCTGGACTAAGCTGAAAGGTATTAGTAGTTCTACTCAAATGACCCCTGCTGTGGTTACCGGCATAGGACACGATAGTGTAGGAGCCTTAGAGTTTATCAATTATTATGATAAAATAGATACAGTAGCGTTTGTTGCTTCGCCTGAATTTGATACAAATCTAAGTGGCATGGAAATATCTTTCTGGCTCAATAATAAAAAACCGAATTATTCGGATAGGTCAACCTTTGAGGTAGGGGTAGTTTCTGATTTGTCTAACACAGACAGCTTTATATCGATAAGGGAGTTTTCTTCGGTTTCGGCTGATAATTGGCAACAATATAAAGTATATATCCCTACAGTGTCAGATGATTATAAGTATGTGGCTTTGCGTATGACTGCTAATAAAGGCACCGAGCCAAGATATTTAGTAGATGATATATCGGTAAATAATCCTCCAACATGTATCCAGCCGCAAGACCTTGCTGTTATGCCTAATACTCTTACTGCTGAAAATGCAGATATTACATGGAGTGCTGGGGGTAGCGAAACTGCTTGGGTGTTTGAATATAAAAAAGCACAAGATACAGAATGGACTTCTGTGAATGTCTCTACAAACAGTTATACTATTACTTCGTTAGAAAGTGTATCTAAATACTATGTCAGAGTGAAGGCTATATGTGTGGCAGGCACAGACGAAAGTGATTGGTCGCAGACAGAGTTCGAAACCCCTTGTGCTGGAATGAGTTTGCCGTTTATGGAAGACTTCTCAACTTCTTCGGGTACTCAATTCCCTCCTAACGAGTGTTGGCAAAAACGCTCGGGTAAAGCGTCTGACATCTTCGCAGGAGAAACGATGGGAAATGGTTCTTCGTTTTCTGATTGGAAGTATGCGAATAATGACTATGGTATAAATTCAAAAAAAGCCTATATCCAAACATTCTCTAGTTATTTAAACTATTGGTTGATTACGCCAGAGATTAAACTGATTAATACTGTCAGTCCGATGTTAGAATTCTCTATTGCTATGGTCTCTGCTTCTTATCAAAATCCAGGAGGACCAGCAGAAACCGATGGTGATGATGATAAATTTATGGTTGTCATCTCCGAAGATGGCGGAAATACATGGTTGTCGCAAAATGCTACTATTTGGAGTAACGATGGTAGCGGAAGTAAGGTTCTCAACGATATACCAGGTGTAGAGACGAGGGTTAATATTGATTTGTCGCAGTATAGTGGTAAAACTATTAAAATTGGTTTCTATGCAGAATCTACGGAAATGAATAGTGATAATGCGATATATATCGATAGTATCGAGGTCAAAAGTGTTGTTGTTACTCCGCCTACCGTAAGCAAACCTATTTCGTCAGAAGGGTTCTATTATAAAATTAAAACAAACAATATGTGGAGGACATCTATCGATGGTAACCTTGTTGGTCTAACCGAAGGCACTACCTATGAGTTTTATGCCTATGCTATTGTTAATGGCACTTCTTTCTATGGCGATACATTAGAGTTTACGACTCTTGGTCAGGCACCGGTTCCTCCTACTGTCATTACCAAAGAGGCTAATAATATTACTCAAACATCGGCACAACTCCATGCGATATTTATAGAAGAACCCTCAGAGGTCATTATCAGTAAAGGGTTCCAATACAAAGAGAGCAATTCAACAACTTGGGTGTCATCATCAGATAGTTTGTTGAGCAACTTGACAGCCAATAAAGAGTATCAATATTATGCTTACGCTAAAACGGCAATTAATCCTGCTGGTTATAATGGTGATACCTTGACGTTTAGGACGCTTTCTCATACTGCTCCGACCGTTACAACATTATCGGCGACAGATATAACTATCAATTCGGCAGTGTTGAACAAAAACGTCATAGCAGGGACAGAGGCTATCGTAGAAGAAGGGTGGAAGTATAGAAGAAGTGGCACAGAGCAGTGGTTCTCAACAACCGATGCTACTTTAAGCGACTTATCTCCAAAAACTAAATACGAATATTATGCTTATGCGGTAACAGGCTCTATCCCTGAAACATCAGGTAATCAAATGACCTTTACTACATTGGCACAACCAACGGGTGTAAGGGTTGTAGATTATACTATCAATATATATCCAAATCCTGCCGATGATGTTGTAAATATATCTCTTGATGGTATAGAAGGCGATGCGACAATAAAGATTATAGACATTCAAGGTAAACTATTAAGTAAATCTATCGTTCCGTCAGGTCAGTCTGTTGTATCAATCAATATCTCTAATATGTTGGAAGGTAATTATTTAGTGAAAATAATCACCACAAAAGGGACAGAGAAGTTGATTATAAAAAGATAATAAGTTGGTTAATAAAAAAAATAAGTGAAGAGAGAGGGCTATGTCTTAATGATGTAGCCCCTTTTTTTGCAATCAAGATTATAAAATTACTTTTAATTGTGTAGTATTGATAGCAATAAATAATACCATCAATTATTCATCTCTCTGTGGTGGAGAGGGCTACGGTAAACCACAACTGTTTTTTTTTAACGGTAACGAAGTAGTCTGCCTACTCGAAGAGTCGATGTCCGCTTGATGCCGTTAAGCCGTGCTAGTTTACTTATGGTTGTTCCGTATCTCCGTGCTATACGTGAAAGAGTATCGCCTTTGCGTACTCTATGGTATGCTCTTTTTTTATAACGACTGGCTTTGGTCTTATATTTAAATGTCTCATTTTTGATAAGGCAATAAAAGTCATTATAACAAGCCTCTTCTTTGTAATCGATAATTTTGTTTGTATTAAAAGGAATGCCTAAAAATCTAAACTCAAAGTGAAGATGTGGACCGGTAGAGCGACCTGTATTGCCACCAAAAGCAATAAGTTCACCAGCCTCCACTACTTCGTTGGGGACTACCAAAACCTTGTCTAAATGAGCATACAACGACTCTAATCCATTTTTGTGCCTAATGATGATATAGTTGCCATACCCACGCCTTTCGTAATGCACCAGCCTAACAGTGCCACTAAAAGCGGCTACTACACTATCGCCAATTTGCAATCCGATGTCTGTGCCATAATGAAACCGCCGCCATCGAGGACCAAAATTAGAGGTGATGGGTGTCGCTCTTTTTTTTGTTATAGGAAATACAAAGCCCCTACAATCTACTTGCAAACTATCGGGCAAATCCGAATACTTAATATTATAAGGATTGATAGATTTATCTGACCATAAATGATTGTATATATCATCTGATGGAATATCGTAATTAGTAGTTATGTCGTTGCTAAAAACATCTGATGTCTCATCGAAATCGGCATTTACCTCTTCTCCAAAATCATCAGAAGATAACTCAATAAAATCATCAGCATCGTGTATCGTTAATGGTACGATAGTGTCGTCTGGGGCGACAGTCGAATGATTGATGGAGTTAGATGTTTGAGGGTTATTTTTTAAATCACCAGATTTTATTGCAGTGGTATCTGATAAAATAATATTTGAAGCAGACAATGGTATTAGAGCGTAAATGAGTGAGAATATAGTTGTTTTTAGTCTGTATGATTTCATTACAATAATATTAAAAAAGGAAAAATATTTCGATTTTCTGCCAAATATGACCATAGACAATACTGTTATTAATAGAGTATTTGATTTTTTGAAGGCAAAATGCAAATTTACACTTTTTTTTATACAAACAAAAATATTATTTCTTATATTCCAAAAGCATTTTTTTGTTTTGAAAAATAATCCCTCTTTCTAACATAGACCTAACAGTTACCACCACATACTCTTTGTCGTAGGAAATGGTTTTAATTAAAGAGTCTATTGATAGTGGTTGGTTTTTAAGCAATATTAATATCTTGCCTTCTATGTGTTTTAAGATAGTCTCAGATTGTTTTTTTTGGTTTATCTGACGGCAGGTAGAACAACAACCGCATGACTTATCCATTTTTTGTCCAAAATAGCATAATAGTTTGTGATTGAGGCAAATATCATCGTCTGCCACATAGTCTAATACAGATTCAATCTGGCTGATATACCGTTCTCTGAGCGTGTCGTATGAATATTTCGGTATAGATAGATATTTGTTGTCTATGCGTTTTTGAGTATAGATAAGTAATGGTGTTTTTTTGAACGGAATATAGGTTACTACTCCCATTTTGTCGAGTAATATAAGGTCTTTATAGACCTTTTCTCTATTAGAATTTAGCCTTTGAGCCAATAAATCTTCGTTGATATGTACTTTTTGAGCAAAAAGAGCCGTATATGACCGCAATAGAATCTCTATAAGCATATCTAAATTTGGATTTTGACTTCTAAACTGGTATAATTCATCACGATGAACCACAAATTGTAATACAGAAGGGTTGTCAAGTTCGTCAGTTAGTTCGATATAACCAGAGTTCTCAAGGATTTTTAGAGCTGAATAGGTTTGGATATGATTAAACTTCCAAGTATTACAAAAATCGGTTAGCGAAAAGGGATAACAAGCCTCAAACCCAGAACCGACCGCTAATTTATAATAATTAGCAAGGCTTTGGTAAACATCTTTTACGAATTCTTTGGAGGGAAATTTGTCTGTTATACGCTTTTTAAGTTTTGCCCCATCAGATTTGTTATACAACAACACCGCATAGGCGTTTTTTTCGTCTCGTCCAGCCCTGCCCGCCTCTTGGAAATAGGCTTCCAACGAGTCAGGGGCTTCGTAGTGTATCACAGTACGAACATCGGGTTTGTCGATGCCCATGCCAAAGGCATTTGTTGCCACAATCACCCTGATTTCGCCCAACTTCCACAGTGATTGGCGGCGGTTTTTGTCATCGCTACTAAGCCCTGCATGGAAAAAACTTGCAGAAATACCTTTTGCATTTAGAAAATTGGCTATCTCTGCTGTCTGTCGCCGAGAGCGAACATAGATAATAGATGACCCCGCAACTCCTTTGAGGATACGGAGTATTTGCCCCATTTTATCATTGGTGTGTCTTACTATATAGTTGAGGTTCTGCCGTTCAAAACTTTTGCTAAATACCTTTTTTTGCTTAAATCGTAACTTGTTTTGAATATCGTCAATCACTATTGGTGTTGCTGTTGCAGTAAGAGCCAATACAGGCACATCGTTTGGCAATATATCAAGTATGTCAGCAATGTTAAGGTATGACGGACGGAAGTCGTAGCCCCACTGCGATATACAGTGAGCTTCATCAACAGCTATCATACTTATTTTGAGGAATTTAATGCGACCGATAAATAAATCTGTTTTAAGTCTTTCGGGCGAAACATATAGAAATTTGAAATCCCCATATTGACAATTCTCCAAAGTGGATAATATTTGCTCGTGGCTCATTCCTGAATGTATAGCAGCCGCTTTTATCCCTAGTGCTTTGAGGTTGCCCACTTGGTCGTTCATCAAGGCTACCAAAGGTGATACTACTAAACAAACGCCATCGAGTGCCATAGCAGGCACCTGAAAAGTTAGAGACTTCCCCCCCCCTGTTGGCATAAGCCCCAAAGCAGATATGCCACTCCCCACAGCAGATATAATATCAAGTTGCAAAGGGCGAAATGAATCGTAGCCCCAATACTTTTTCAGTATTTTGTGATATTGCTCTTGCAAGGTGGATAGCATTTTTTATATTAAATATTCTAATCCTCCAAGAAAAATACTATGGTTGATACTACGCGTATTTTCTGCATATATTCTGGTAGGTCTAATGTATTAAACGATTCGTCATCGTAGTGATATTTCCCTACGATAGAGATTTGTCCTTGCGAAGCGGTCTTTATCTTGCCAAGTTGCGATTGAGAGTCGTTGGCGAATTTTTCTCCTGCGAGTCGTGCATTTTTAGTGCTTTCGGCAATAAGTTGAGGCTTGATAGAGTTCAACTCAGGGAATATGTAGTTGCAAGTTACATCACTAGACAAATTAAGATTAATTAAATCATTGTTTATCTTATTTTTTTCCAGTTCGGCTTTTTCTATATCTGCAATATCTACTGAAATATGAGCATTTGCAGAATATCTATCTTTTTTAACTTTTACCCTTTTGTCTCCTTCCCACTCATATTCGTAATCAGTCTTTGAATCGTTGATACTCACATCGCTAATAGATATTTTTGAGTAACCATTTTTAGAGAGATAGTCTTTTAAAGTTTCAAGACGACTATCGATATTAGACATCAATAATTTTGGATTGGAACTCGAAGATGCTACCAAAATAGATATATTTGCCTCCGTTGCCTTAATTTTTTTTTCTGCCAACCCCTTAACTGTAACGACTCGTTCTTTGTTGGAAAAACTTTGTAGTCCACTATTGATACAAACGCCCACAACAATTAATCCTATGGCAATACATATTCCTAATGCTAAAGGTCTAATATCTTTCATTTGTTTTTTAGTTTTAATATTGTTAAATAATTAAGCAGTTTTTTGTATTATAAATCTGATACTTTGATAGTTTGCAATCTATCTGGACCTACTGAAACATAGGAGATTCTTGTCTCTGTTAGTTCCTCAACTTTTTTGAGGTATAGTTTGGCATTGTCGGGCAACTCTTCAAACGATTTACATTCGGTAATCTCCTCATTCCAAGTAGGCATATCTATGTATATAGGTTTACAGCGGTTGTATTGGCTCAACACACTTGGAATGTAATCTATTTTTTTGCCATCAAGTTCGTAATGAGTGCATATTTTCAACTCTTTAACGCCCGATAATACATCAAAAAGCATCATAGCCAAGGAGTCTATGCCGGAGATGCGACATGCGTGTCGTAATGCAACAGTGTCGAGGTATCCCACACGGCGAGGACGACCAGTAACCGTGCCGTATTCTCTACCTCTCTCTCTTATGTAGTGAGCTATGTCCCCTTCGAGTTCGGTGGCAAATCCTCCTGCTCCCACACGAGTATTGTATGCTTTGCAGATACCCAATGAGTGATTGATGTATTTGGGAGGAAGCCCTGTGCCTTGTGGTACGCTGACAGTCGATGGCGAAGACGATGTTACAAAAGGATATGTGCCATGGTCGATGCAAAGCATAACTCCTTGCGCTCCTTCGAATAGTATTTTAGAATTGTTTTTAACCTCTTTGTCGAGCAGTATAGATGTGTCACAGATATATTTTGCAAACTCTTTGCCATAGGCTAAATACTCATTGTATAGAGTGTCGAAATCGAACTGTTCTAGTCCCAGCATTTTTAACTCCATATTTTTTACGGTAAGGGCATCTTTTAGTCGCTCTGCAAAATACTCTTTGTCAAGTAAATCGCCCATACGGATACCGATACGATTATATTTATCAGCATAGGCTGGACCAATTCCCTTTTTTGTAGTACCTATCTGTTTGCCTCCTTTTAGGGTCTCATAAGCACCGTCCAAAGCAATATGGTACGGCATAATAACACTCGCACGGTCTGACACATATAGTTGATAGTCGGTGATGCCCATAGAGTGTAGGCGTTGTAGCTCTTCGAGTGCTGATTTGGGGTTGATAACCATACCATTTGCCATCACATTTTTGATGTTTGGATTGAAGACCCCAGAAGGAATGCTTTGTAAAGCATATTTTTGTCCATTGAAAGTAATGGTATGTCCTGCATTATTTCCGCCTTGATAGCGAACTACTACGTCTGAATTTTGAGCAAGGTAGTCGGTCATTTTACCTTTGCCTTCATCTCCCCATTGTACTCCTACAACTACTAAATTATTCATTTTTATCTTGTTTGTATATAAATTTGTATTATTAAAAATATTTTGCATCAAAGTTAATATGTTTTTTTTTTTTAACTATTGTCAAACAATTACACCATACCGTTTAAAGGCGGTGTGTATTTTGTCCAAAGCATAATCTATCTGACTATGAGTATGCGTAGCCATAAGAGAAAACCGTATCAAAGTATCTTTGGGTGATACAGCGGGTGTTACCACTGGATTAACAAAAATACCATCTTCAAAGAGGTCTTTTGTTATCATAAAAGTTTTTTCGTTGTCTCTGACAAATAAAGGAATGATAGGTGTAGAGGTGTTGCCTATTTCAAAGTTAAGCGACCGGAATCCATTTAAAGCATAGTTGGTGATTTCCCACAGATGCTCAAATCTTTCTGGTTCGTTCATCATTATTTCTAAAGAGGCATTTGCCGCTCCTATGGCTGCTGGTGTGGGTGATGCACTAAAAATATATGTTCTTGAACGATGTTTTAGCCAATTCATAGTTACCGAATCGGTAGCAATAAATCCGCCGATAGATGCAAACGATTTACTGAAAGTACCCATCATCAAATCAACATCAGATGTTAAGCCTAAATGGTGGCATAATCCCTGTCCATTTTGTCCAAAAACCCCAAAAGAATGTGCTTCGTCAACATATATATTAGCGTCATACTTTTTTGCCAGACAGACAATATCTTGCAATGGAGTGATGTCGCCTTCCATAGAAAAAACGCCATCGACTACAATTAATTTTATCTTATCGGAGGCACAACTTTGTAGTCTGCGTTCGAGCATTGCCATATCGTTGTGTTTGAATTTCATAGTGTTAGCAAAGCTTAGTCGTATCCCCTCGACAATGGAAGCGTGGTCCAGTTCGTCCCAAATGATATAATCGTCTTTGCCTACCAGAGCTGGGACAACACCTATATTGACTTGCATTCCGGTAGAGAACACCAACGCCTCTTCCTTGCCTACAAATTTTGCTAAACGATGCTCCAACTCTTCGTGTATGTCTAATGTTCCATTTAAGAATCGACTCCCAGCCATACCTGTGCCATATTTACGAGTGGCTTCGATAGCGGCTTCTTTAACTTTGGGGTGGTTGGTTAGCCCAAGATATGAGTTCGAGCCAAACATAAGAACCCGTTTGCCGTTCATTATCACTTCTGTGTCTTGTTCACTAGATATTGCTCTAAAATAAGGATATATTCCGGCGGCTTTTACCTTTTGTGGCTCATCAAATTTAGATAATTTCTTTTGTAATAATCTCATAATATTATTGATATTTTTTGTATAAAAATGATATTATATACTATGTTAATAACAATTTGGTAAGCATCACATTGACAGCCAGAGTCATCACCGATGAGTTTACCACAGCATTGGTAGAGGCTCGACCTACATCTAATGCTCCACCATAAGCATTGTAGCCGTAAAATGCAGATATAGAGGCTATTATAAAACCAAAGAAAAAAGATTTTATAATAGAGTAGGTGAAGTAATACGGAATAAACACATATTGAATGCCATAGATAAAATCAGATATCGTAATCATATCTGTAAAAAGAGCTACTCCACAACCTCCAAGCAGTCCGCAAAATACACTTAATGATACTAAAAAAGGCATACTTATCATCATTCCAATAATTTTGGGTAATATAAGATAGTTGGCAGAATTCACCCCCATAATATCAAGGGCGTCTATCTGTTCGGTGATACGCATTGTCCCTATCTCAGAGGCTATATTAGACCCTACCTTGCCAGCCAATAATAGGCTCATTATGGTAGATGAAAACTCCAACATAAGAGTGTCTCGTAGTACAAAACCAGCCGTATAGCGAGGTAACATAGGGTTATTAGTATTCATTATGGTTTGCATTGTCATTATTACTCCCATAAATATTGATATAAGCACAATTATACCAACGGTATTGACCCCTAATTTCTCTATTTCAAGCGGAAGTTGTCGCCAAAAAATCTTAGTGTTGTCTGGCTTGGTAAAGGTCTGACGCATTAGTTGTACATATCGACCTATCGTGTTGAAAGACTTTATTATCATCTATATTTGTTTCAAGTTTAATACCGCAAAATTACAAAATAAATTTTTTACTTCAAAAATAACATATTAGTAAGACGAGAGAAACTATGGTCAAACGGTATAGAATTTTCGTAAAATCCACTGAAACCATCTATCGGGTAATATATAGTGGGCATAAGTAGAAAGTCGTTGTACAAAACTTGGTGTTACTACATACCTAAATTTAGGTTTTTTAGACGACACAATTTTTGATATTTTTTGTGCTAAATAGGTTGGTTTTCCACCAGAGGTTTCATCTTTTTCTATATTAGCTAATACACGAGAGTAAGATGCGGCATAGTCAGGGTTTTGCGAGGTATGTGTTGATATAATACGATTTTTAGTGAATCCAGTATTGAAGTCGCCGGGTTGGACTATCACCACATCTATATCAAATTGACTTGTTTCCAACGACAAGGCTTCTGAATATGCCTCCACCGCCGATTTTGCCACAGAATACATTCCTTGATAAGGTACGGCAAAACGCCCTGCTATCGAACTAATATTTATTATTCGCCCCGACCGTTGCTTCCTAAAATGAGGTAAGAGAGTGGCACACATATTGAATACGCCAAAGAAACCAACGCCTATTTGTAAGTCAGCCTCTTGCTTGGTAGTAAGTTCTATAGCCCCTGAAATGCCTATCCCTGCATTGTTGATGAGTACATCAATTCGCCCTTGTTCGGCTATAATCTCTTCTACTACCTCCGAGGCTCTGTGGTTATCCGTTACATCAAGTGTTTTTAGATATAGTCCATCTATTGTAAAGTCGATAGGGGTACGAATAGTCCCATAAACAATATGCCCTTCGCCCAACAACATCTCTGCCATTGCTCTGCCAAATCCAGATGATACGCCTGTTATTAGTATTACTTTTTTCATATAATTTGTTTTGTATATAAAAATATGTTAATCAACTATCCACGCCTTGCAATAGTCTTGCTCTACAAGGTAATTGGCAGTCAGAGTATTCATACGGTCTCCTATCTTCACAACCACCTCTACCTCTCCATCGATATATGGCACAAATGGTTGTATCTCAATATCATTGATGGTGTTGATGGCGACAGTGTCTAATATTTTATAAACAGCCTCTTTTATACACCACATAGTTGTCAGATGAACACGCATATTTTGCCTATCAACAAACGATTGTTCTGCCAACGAAAGATATTTGCTTTGGGTACGGATAACTTTATCGCTGATTTTTTCTACATCTATTGCTACTTTTTTGTTTTTGTGCAATATTACTCCTACATATAGATTTGAGTGAGTGATACTTATGTGGTAGGAGCCATCGGTAATATAAGGCTCTCCAATATCATTGTAGGCTATGGTTTTTTCAGTTCCCAAGAGTGTTTTGACCAACACACGAGAGGCAATGTATTCTAAACGCCGTTTCTGGCTTGTAAAAGTTTCTATTTTTTCTTTGACAACAGAGATGTTATTTAAAAGTTTCAATAACTCTTCTTCGCTTTTATCAACCTGCCAAAAGCCTAAAATAGTGCCATCTGATAATTCCTTTTTATTAATTAACATAAAAAAAACTACTACTATTATATGTTTTGTTTACGGCAAAGGTAACTATTTTATGCGATAAAAAATGTAATTATTGGATTTTATAGCATTTTTTCAGAAAAAAAGTATTACCTTTGTAGCCGATATTTGTTTATGGGGGATTAGCTCAGTTGGCTAGAGCGTTTGACTGGCAGTCAAAAGGTCAGCGGTTCGATTCCGCTATTCTCCACAACGCCGATGAATACTACGATTCGGCAATTGAATATGCGAACTGTGTCAGAAATGAGCAGTTTGCATATATTGATTCACTTATTCTATATTATAATAGTTTATTTAGTGCTTTGTGTTTTGTAACAGACTTAATTAAGGATTATTACATATACCTATTTAAATAGAGTTTGCGTTTACCCCCTCCCCCTTTTTTTGTATAATATTATATGCACTTATTATATTGGTGTATTTTGTTATATATCATCATAGATTTATTGGATTAATAAAAAAATAAAAACGAGCAAGAAAAGACACGAAGTTTTAAGAGATAATTTTGTATCTTTGTGAAAGATATAAAACACAGTATTATTATGGAAGATAGGTATGCTAAATTTATTTCTGAATATGAAGAGTTAAAAAAAGAGTATAATTCAGTTGTTGTAGATAAATTTGATAAGGCAGA
>PDWI01005882.1_pt1 | contig 15625 bp, 12 predicted proteins | sample 1430891 | NCBI WGS metagenome assembly PDWI01 (sample SAMN01162508, study PRJNA174530) | Oral metagenome, whole genome shotgun sequencing project. | biome: Marine environment; feature: Marine mammal; material: Swab sample of the gingival sulcus; isolation source: swab sample of gingival sulcus... | reverse complement strand
AGTTGGTCTATTTAGGATACAAATTTTTAGCGAAGATAATAGGAGAATAAAAATTTAAAAATCCGCAAGAAAAATATTGACTTTTCTTAGCAGGTTTTCATATATAAAAATAAGAGTAGATAATAGTAGCGAACCAGCTCAGTATTTCTTAACAGGTTCTCAGATATTCCATCTTATGAAAAATGTAAGTGAATCGCTAGCTGGGAGAGTTGGCGTACTTAATCTACATCCTCTTAGTCGCGCTGAAATATACGGATATGACGAAGAATACTTTACCCCTAATAATCCTATTAAAATACACAGGAATCAAACAGTCAGTGAAATATTCGAAAGAATATACCATGGTGCTATGCCCAAAATGATAGTAAATAATAAAATTAACCCGGAAGATTATTATGCCTCTTACGTACAAACTTATGTTGAAAGGGATATAAAATCTCTTGCGTTCATACAAGATGAAGATAAGTTTTTAAAGTTTATGTCCAGCCTCGCTTGTAGAACGGGACAAGAACTAAATTTAAGTGATATTGCTAAGGATGTAGGGATAGATGCAAAGACGGTTGCTCGATGGATTAGCATCGTAAAAAGCACTGGATTAATTTATCTTTTACAACCTTACAGTACGAATACAATTAAGAGGATAGTCAAAAGACCTAAGATTTACTTTATGGATACCGGTCTTGCTTGTTACTTAAGTCTTTGGAATAATCCGAAGGCGTTACAAGTTTCTGCTATGTCAGGGCAAATGTTTGAAACATACGTGATAAGTGAAATCATTAAAACATATACTAATAAAGGGCTGGACCCAAGAACAAGACTTTCATACTATCGAGATAATAACAAAAGAGAAATAGATTTAATAGTATCAGAAAATGATAAAGTATATCCAGTTGAAATCAAAAAAACAGCAAACCCAAAGAAGGATGTTATCAGACATTTTTCCGTTCTTGATAGTGTCGGTAGTAAAAGAGGAAGGGGTCTAGTGATATCAATGTCTCCGGTTGCCTTTCCGCTAGATAAAGACAATATGGTGGTGCCGATTACTAGCATATAGGGTAAGAACTAGAGCTACAATAAATATAGGAGAACAACAAAGCTGCCCCTCATTAATAAATGAGGCCTTACTAAATGCAGTCTTTTCACTTCATGGCCACAAGCTCCACTCACTGGTCTGTACCCCTAAGTACTATCCCAGTGAGCGTCGTTGCCACTTCGTGGGAATAATCTCATTTATTAAGGCTATGGAGAGTCGCTTATAGTGAAAAAATTGATATAAGATAAAATGTAATCAACTGTTTGTTGTTCTAGGTGCCAGGCACCGAGAACAACAGGAACGTAGAACATAGGGTAAAGTAGATTTTGATCTACGCTAAATATAAGAGAACGGTTTGTTAATGAAAGGAAAATAATAGTAGTAAAAGAGGAAATATTTATGGGAAAACAAGAAGCAAAATATTTGAGAATATACTTTATTCTTTCCTATGTTATTTTTTGGGTGTTAATTGTTTTAACGGGTCTTATCATATTTTTAAAAGCACCGTTACTCATCCAAAATATTATGAAAAATCTCTGCGCGTGGACTCCTACATTCGTCATCATTTTAATGTTCAAAAAATTATATCCAAATACTACGTTTAAGCAATACATCAACGAAAACTTTAAAAAGAAAATAGAATTTAGGGATTTTATTTCCTCATTTTTATTACAATTATTTGTACTGGTAGCTGCTGTTTTATCTTTTTTTGTTATCAACAAAATGCCAATTGGCACCATTACATTAATAGGTGGTTCTTCCGTTATTCCTCTTGTCATAATGGACCTAACAGGAGGTGCATTAGGTGAAGAACTAGGATGGAGGGGTTATGCACTAAATACATTGCAAAAAAAATATACCTCAGTTTCAGCAAGTCTGATACTCGGAGTAATATGGGGTCTTTGGCACCTTCCGCTAATGTTATTATCAGGCTATTCAGGTGTCAATTTGGTTTATTATATAATTGCGTTTATGCTTGCCATTATTTCTTTTTCAGTTGTGATAACATTTTATTATAATAAAAGTAAAAATATTCTAATAGCGATGTCGATGCATTTTTGGTTTAATTTTCTTATGAAAATAGTAGTAATAGATATTCTACCTCTTCTTATTTACACGTCCATCCTATACTTTGTTTTTGCAGTTGTTATCGTCGTATTGTCTAAAAAACATAGGTCTAATGAAGTAGGCAATCGAGATTAGAGAAAGGATTTTACTTCATTTCCAGCTGTTATGAATCAAAACCCTATCTTCACAATCTCATTAATAGGTCCTCTCGTCAGCATACTTCTGCCGAGGTCGATAAGCTCCTCTATCGGCATATCTTTTTTGTGTTGAATCCAGTGAGCAAACAACCATAGCTGAGCATTTATAATATATTTCATGGCATACTCTTGTCTTTTTGTTAGTCTGCTAATAACAAGCTTACTCATGAGCATATTATTCTCTAGAGCCTTCTTTGATAACTTATCCATGAAAGTGGGGCTTTGTTTTTTTACCACAAAGAGGTTAATCAGGTCTTCATTGTTATCGATTAGTTTTTCGATAACATGTTTTATCTTATTATCATCAATTTCAAATATTAAAATGGCGTAGAGGGACTTTTGGACCTTGCTGAATTCTTTTAATAATGTATTCTCTAACTCCAGTATAAGCATATCAATAGTGTCAAAGTAATAATAAAATGTGCTTCTATTAATAGCCGCCTTTTTGATGATGGCGTTTATGGATATCTTTTGTAAGGGTGTTGTTTTACTTAGTTCTATAAATGCTTTTATGATCTTTGCTTTCGCTTTATTCATTTCATTTCTCCCGACATATTGCCGTTAATTGATGGTACGAATCCTTATTTTGCCGTGATATAATCAAGCTGCTCTCATACCAACACACTGTTGGTATGGATAGAGTATCATAAAAACTTGATGATTTCAAAAGGAAGGTTCGTATGGGAAAAAACGCAATTGCAATTAAAGAATTGGCTGTTTTTTATGGGCGTAAAAGGGTCATAAATAACATAAATTGGAAGATACCACGGGGAAAGATAGTCGGACTGCTCGGTCCTTCTGGCTGTGGGAAGACAACACTGGTAAAGGTAATTACCGGTATACACGCTGAGTATAAAGGGGAAGTCTCAGTAATGGGAGAGCCCGTTCCTAGCAAAAAACTATTAAGAGAGCTAGGGTACATGGCGCAAAAAACAGCAATTTATGAGAATATATCCGGCTATCACAATTTGGAGTTTTTTGGTCAATTATATTCACTTGGTAAGGAAAGGTTAAACAACAAAATTCAAGAATTAGCAAGCCTAGTAAATTTGCAAGGGCACTTAAGCAAAAAAGTCTGTGATTACTCGGCGGGAATGAAACAACGACTGGCATTGGCGGTTGCTTTAATTGGAAGCCCGAAGATGTTGATACTAGACGAGCCTACGGTAGGGATTGATCCTCTACTAAAAGTAGAAATATGGGAAGAGCTTACTAGGTTATCAAGAGAAGAACATATTACGATCTTAATCACTACTCATGTTATGGATGAAGCCGCTAGGTGTGATTTGGTGGCTATTATGAGAAGAGGAGAGATTTTATCATCGGGAAGTCCCGAAGAAATACAAAGAAGACTGAAAGTGCAAAACTTAGAAGAAGCGTTTATAAAATTAGTAGGAGGCAGTAATGATAACAGCAGCCTTAGTTAAGAGGATTTTAAGGGAGTTTATGGGCGATAAGAGAACGATTATATTTGCCTTATTTGCGCCGATTTTGATATTTACATTGATATACTTTATCCCTGAAAAAGAAAATGAAACAGCGTATAACATAGGGATCATCAGTTCACCAGAAAAGTTAATACAAAAGATTCTCTCTAGTAATGAAGAAAGGAATATTAACTTTTTTGAAGTTACAGAGGAAAACGACAAAAAAGTCATGGAAGAAGAAGATTTGACCATAGTGATCGATGTGGATGAAAATTTCGAAAAAGTGACGATTCTTATAGACGGCTCAAATGCCACTAAAAGCGCTAAGGCGAAGTATATGGTAACTAGGGGGGTGACGGATTTATTTCAGGAGAAGTTAAAAGATAGTATAGAAGAGGTAGTGAGCAAAGCTAATAAATTTAGCGGCGTTGATTCGCCCCTTAAAATAGCTATGAACGATAAACCTACCATAGAATATAAATACGTATACGGGGTGGAAGATGCAGGCTTTTTTGATAAATTCGGAGCGGTGATGATAGGGATATTAGTGTTTGTTTTCGTGTACCTTCTAGGAGGAATAAATTTTCTATTAGAGAGGACTTCAGGTACGCTCGAAAAGATGTTAACAACGCCAATCAAAAGACGGGACATAATTTTTGGCTATATCCTTTCTTTTTCTATCTTAGCAATTGTTCAAACACTTTTGGTGAATCTGTATATTATTTACGTCCTAAAAGTAAGGGTAGTGGGTAGTGTAGGAAATGTTATATTAATAAATGCAGTAACGGCTTTAGTAGCCCTTTCCTTGGGCCTTTTACTATCATCAATCGCAAAGAGCGAATTCCAAATGATACAGTTCGTACCGGTAGTCATAACACCTCAGATATTTCTTTGTGGACTGTTTACGACAAATGGCATATGGGAAAAAGTGAGTTACATCATCCCTCTAAGATATACAGTAGACGCGCTTAAAAAAGTTATGATAAAAGGGTATGATATATCCTACATAACATTTGACCTATTGATGCTGTTGGTGTTTTTTGTAGTATTCATGGGTATTAACATAACAATATTAAAAAGGTATAGGGTGATATGATGATAAAATATTAAACTACCCAAACAGCCATTTTCAGAGTATAATAAAAACGGGGGAGGTTTACATTAGACATAGTTTATGGCGCTAAAGTGGATTATAAATTCATTAACTTAATGATAAGTCTGTATGTAAAAAGATAATAACCAGCTTTGGTAAAGGAGTTTGATATAATGAATAGGCATAAACATCCAGAAGTATATATGAAAAAGCCATACAATAAAACATACTTTGAAGGTTGGTACTATAAACAAGTAGATGGCGATTGTAGCCATGCGATTAGTTTCATCCCTAGTGTTAGTTTTTCAAAAAATAGGAGCAGGGCATATATTCAAGTTATGTATAGAAGAGGTGATGAACTTATAACGGATATTTGTGAATACGATATTTCCGGTTTTAAGACAGTAGAAGACCCTTTTTCAGTTAAATTAGCAAACAGTTATTTTTCAAAAAAGAAAATTAGCATAAATTTTAAAGGAAGCAAACTATCGGTTAAAGGAACCATTTATTTTTCCGATTTTACCGAGCTAAGTAGTACGTTTATGAACCCTAATATAATGGGTTATTTCAGTTATATTCCTTTTAAGCAGTGTAATCATGGCGTGCTGAGCATGAATCATTCGTTAATTGGGTCCTTAAACATTAATGGAGAAGACATTTCCTTCAAAGGTGGTTCAGGATACATTGAAAAAGACTGGGGGACTTCATTCCCAAAAGAGTACATGTGGATACAGTGTAATCATTTCAAGAGGGAAGGAGTTAGCTTATTTTTAGCGATCGCTCAGCTTCCCGCTCCTGCTCTGGGAATATACGTCGAAGGCTTTGTGTGCAATCTTCTAATAGGTAGCAAGCAGTATAGATTTGCCACTTATACAGGGGCAAAACTACGGCGAAAAGTCGAAAACGATTTATTAAAGATAACAATAAAAGAGAAAAAATACACGCTATCAGTAGTTGCAAATTCTGAAAATTCAAAAGAACTTCTAGCGCCAAGAAATGGCGAAATGACCATCAAGATAAGAGAAACACTGTCGGGCTATATTAAAGTGGAGTTGAAAGAAAACGCTAGTGGCAGGGCGGTCTATGTCGATGAGAGCCTGTATGGGGCAATCGAAATAGTAAAGTAGCTGCCGTAAGGTGAGGGGGACCAAACAGCTATCGTCTGTTACGGAACTTTTCAGACCTTTCTAAAGAAGCCTGAATGGTCATCACTCAAAAATCATGACTTTAAAAGTAGGTCCGCCAAATATATCCAAAATCATTTTTGGAATTGCACGGGTGTTGTTTGCGCTGTACATTTCATAAAAAATAAGCATAATACGCCCCGGTATGATAATTATATGGAAGAAAAATTTTATCGACACAAAAGCTATATTCGGCAAAGTCGACCTTCATGTAGGAACGGATGATATCGGCTAATGAAAATTAAGTTATACGAAAGTTCTCCTTTCGCATGAAACCTAATGTTACACTTATATTACACTCACAATATTTACTTGACTTATAATACAACACTTAGATATAATCTATATTGTGTTAAGCTGTGTAGTATAACTATTTACTTATTTTCAATACACATAATCGTTTTAGTTAAACTGTACGGTAAAAAAATCAAATTATTTAAGGAGGAAACACACAATATGAAGAAGTTATTTTCATACTTACTGGCATTAACATTGTTAGTAAGTACAATGAGCGTAGCATTTGCAGCTCCTGCTGATGTAACTGTGAAAGAACAAGTTAAAGCAGTAGACGTGCTTATGGCTCTAGACGTTATTAATGGGTACCCAGATGGTACTTATAAGCCTGAGAATGTAGTTAAAAGGGCGGAGATGGCAAAACTTGTAGTTACAGCATTAGGACTTAAAGCAGTTGCTCAATCAAATGCTACAAAGTTTGAAGATGTAAAAGGTCACTGGGCTCAAGGTTATGTTCAAGTATGTGTAGATCTTGGCATAGCAAAAGGATATCCAGATGGAACATTCAAGCCTGAGAAAGCGGTTACTTATTCAGAAGCACTAACGATGTTAGTAAGAGCTCTTGGATGGACAGATGAGGCACTAGGTGGTGTATGGCCAACAAACTATCTTAACAAAGCGATGACACTTAAGTTATTAAAGAACGTTCAGTTCCAAAATGCTGGTGCACCTCGTGGAGATATTGCCGTAATGCTTTACAACACATTAACGAAGCCAATCGGAACAATTAACCAAGATGGTAAATACGTAGAAACACTTGGCGACAACATGTTAGCAAGACTAGCTGGTAAAAAAGGTGATAAGAAAGTTATCCTTGGAACAGAAGATAGTATGGTTAACTTAAGAGACAGCGTTGGTAAATGGTCAAGCGTATACGAGAACGAAAGTGATAAAGTTATATTAGTAATGGACGCAGGAACTACTTTAGTTGGTAGCTTTAACAGCAATACACCTGCAGATATTAAAACATTTAAAGTTGGAGATGATAAATACAGTGTTAATCCTGGCATAAAAGGTCTTGACAAAGATGGTAATCCTACAGACATCGCATACTTTAAAAATGGAGAACTAGATTCTGTTGTTACAGATGTTGGAACTTTAGTAAGTCTTGTGGGTAAAGATAATTATATGTTATCAACAAAAGCTTCAGGAAAGACTATTAAAGCTGTGTATGCTGCTAGTCAGTGGGAAATTACAAAACATAAGATTGTTAAAAAGTCAGATCTTGATAAGATAGCAAGCAAGAAGACTTTACTAACCAAGAAATTTGCTAAAGATGACAATGGAAATATTGATTGCATGTCATTTGAGCACATGGGATTTGATAAACTTACAGACATCAAAGAAGGCGATGTAGTTTATGTATACGAAGCTGCAAGTGGAGTAATCCGTAAAGTAGCAGTCGGAACTGAGAAACTTGAAAACGTAGAAGTAACAAAAGTAAGCTCAGATCAAAAAGAATTTACAATGGGTGGAAAGACTTATAAGGTGGCAGACCAAGTAAGTAGTGCTGATCAATCAGCTACTGTTAAGCCAAAAGACAAAGTAGATGTTAAACTTGATGCATATGGCAAGATTTATGAAATCAAGACAGTATCAGGAAGCAGCCAGTATGCAGTATTACTTGACACTGGTGATGGAAGCGGATCAGGACTTAACGCAGTTAAGCCTAAAGTTAAGTTATTCTTATCAGATGGAACTAATAAAATATTTGATGTAGATCATACTAAACCGGAAGTATCAAGTGCTTATATTAATGCTTCAGGTGTATGGGCGAGCGGTGCTGAAGCAGGAGATTTAGTAGAGTACAAAACGGATTCTAAAGGTGTTGTAGTAGCACTTAAGGAGCTTGTAGACGAAGCTGGTAATCACAGTGGTAACGTATCAAGTACAGGTGCTTATGAGTGGAATTCAACTACTATTTTCATAAAAGAAAATACAGTAGCGTTTAAGTATTCAGGAACAGACAAAGCTAAAGCTTCAAATTATTCAGTGATGGAAGCAAGCAAGCTATTTAAAACGGATAACCTAGATTCATTAGCTTATGCTGATCCAAGTACATTAAAAGTTAAGGCATTATTAAGCTTTAGCGCAACTTCTGCGAACAAGACATATGCTCTTGTAAAAGGTTACTCAACAATAATAGACGGATATGACGTTGAGTTGATAATGACTGATGGTTCTACGGTTAACAAAGTATCAACAGTTGATCCTTCAACATACGTAAATGATGGAAAAGTTTATGAATTAGCTATGGGTACTGATGATAAGATAAATGGATTTAATGTTGTTACATCTACAAGTAATACATCTGCAGGAACGGTTGCATTTGATGGAAACAACGCTCTTCAAATTAAAGATGGAGGCGGAAATGTAGTGGAAACAATAGCTGTTGAAGCAGATGCTCTTTATGTAGACTTTGATACTGATTATACAGTTAAAGATTCTTCTGACCTAGATGAGGCAAGTGTAAATGCTAATGATCTTACACTAGTTGATACTAATGGTGACGGAGCAAATGACGTCGTTATGTGGTAATTCTACATACTAGTTAGTTATTTAAACTTAGACGGGTTAAACCGTAAAACAACCGTGAGCAATGCTCACGGTTGTTTGTTTGATTATATATTAAGGCGCCTTGCCAAAAAGCTATGTTTTTAATTTATTTTAACAGAGTGATCGAATGTAAATCTAACTGTACTTTAAATAGCCGGAGTATTATAATATTAATGAAATAAGAAGTACTATTAGAGTAAAATCATAAGGCATTACCAGAAAGTTTAGAGAGAAAAATATGGAAAAAGTAATTGTTTGTTTTGGTGATTCAAATACATGGGGCTTTGACGCAAGCACCTGTGGACGTTTTTCTAAGGATATAAGATATCCTAGAGTGCTAGAAAAGCGCCTTAATGCTAGAAGTTCGGATATAAAATATAGAGTTATAGAAGAGGGGCTATCTGGTAGAACCTTTGCCTTTGACGATCCGATCTCTGATGGCCTTTCGGGTGTAGATTACATAAGTCCTTGTTTGAGGTCTCATGACCCGATTGATCTACTTATAATAATGCTTGGTACGAATGATACCAAAGAGAGGTTCTCGGCAACTGCTAGGAATATAGCTCAGGCTGCAGAGAGGCTTATTGATATAGCGAAAAGTTTACCGGTCTATAAATCTGGTAAGCCTAATATCTTACTTATTGCTCCCGCTCGTATAGAAGAAGGCTGCGAGGATACCCTTGCTGGAAAGGCTATGGGAAGTGGATGTGAGTTGAAGTCGGTACAGTTAATTACTGAGCTTAAGAAATCCGCAGTATTTAAAAAATGCCATTTCCTAAACAGCGACGAATTTATCAAGATGAATGAAATAGACTATATGCATTTTACAGAAGAAAGTCATTTAATAATGGCTGAGAAGTTAAGCGAGATTGTCCCTGAGTTGATGAGACCTTACTAAAGGAGTTCTTTTCCCTTCATCGCCACAAGCTCCACTGACTGGTCTGTACGCCTAAAAATTCTTAACCTAATTTTATTATGCGACTGTGCGGGGTGCAGTCTTTTTACTTCACCAGCACAAGCGACTTGATTAGGTCTGTATTAGGGTATGCCATCCCTTCCCAAGCCGGTGTCGCTTCGTGGGAATAATCTAATTTATTAAGGTCTATGGAGAGCTGGTTTAATAAAAAAAAATTGATATAAGATAAAGTGTGGTTATATGCTTGTTGTTCTAGGTGCATGGCACCTTTAACAACAAGCATTAGTTTTTATAGTCAAGTAAAGGGTTTCAAATAACTTTTGCACCAGCAAGAAGTATCCTAAATGGGGTTTCGAAGAAGTTGACCTTCACTCCATGTAAGTGGCCTTTCACTCGGCGTTAGCCGACCTTCATTCAAATAGCTGAATTTTACAAAGGATATTGTAAATACCACTTCTTTATCATATTTTAAATAAAGTCCACTGACAATGTAACAAGTCATATCTTATTTCGCATATCTTCCGTGCACCACTTAGAGATATTTCGCAGGTGAAAATATGTGTTTTTGTGCCTGCTATATGAATGGTATCTATTTTATGTACATTATGTATTTTTATAACATTAACTGCACCGTTTTTATCTTCTATTTTGAATTTTATGGGAAATACGTTTCCGCTTTTATCCATCCAGTTAATCATGGATATTTCTTTATTTACTGTCTTCATAAAAATACCTACAATATATTCTTCATAACAGGATACTCATCACCAACTATCCCTCCTCGAATAGGGGCTAGAGATGAGTGAAGAAACGAACTTCTGTATATGCAGTGACTTCCGAATTTGGCTCTCAAAAAGTCTATAACTTCATCTATTCTTTTATGTTTTTCAAAATCAAATGAATTAAATATATTTCCTTGTAGATATGTATGTGAGGTTAGCTCAGCCGCTTTTACACCAAGCTTTCTTATAGGAGTGGAACCATCCCAAAGTTCCTTAAAAAGTTCCATTGACACTAAGTGTAGGTATGTCGTAGAATTGGTCGTTACATGTATTTTCCTCTGGTGTCCAAAATGTTTGAATTCACTTGTCATTAAGGATACCGATATCAAGGAAGAATATAGTTTATCTTTTCTAAGCCGCATAGCAACAGATTCGCATAGAGATAGTAACACTAACTTAGCATCGTCAAAAGTAGTAATATCAAAAGGAGATGTTGTCGAATTTCCTATGCTTTTTACTAATCTATGGTAATCATTTTTTACGTTATCATCATCTATACCATTGGCGTAATTATGTAGCATAAAGCCAAATGACTTGAAGTGATGATATAGAACGTCAATATCTGTCTTGGCAAGTTGTTCGATAGTTAATATCGACATTTGTCTTAGTTTTCTAGTTGTCTTAGAGCCGCACATAAAAAGGTCTTCCACAGGTAGTGGCCACATTTTGTATGGTATCTCATGTTTAAAGAGGGTATGGACGCGGTCAGGTTTTTCAAAGTCAGATGCCATTTTAGCGAGAAGCTTATTAGTAGATATTCCTATATTCACAGTAAACCCAAGTTCCTTTTTTATCTTTTTTCTGATGGAGTGAGCAGCTTCTACGGGGCTCTCGAATTCGTTATTTATATCAGCGTATTCTAAGAAACACTCATCAACCGAAAACTGCTCTACCTTTGGGAAATAGGCTCTGAGCATATCTAAAAGTGCGTTAGAACATTTCATATATAATCTATAATCAGGTCTAACTACTATAAGATCGGGGCATAGCCTTCTAGCCTTTGCAAGTGGCTCGCCAGTCCTTATCCCACAAGCCTTTGCCTTCAAAGATTTTGCTAGAACGATACCATGTCTGCTTAGTTCATCTCCTCCAACTACACAGGCGGTATCCCTTAGGTCAGTTTTAGCACCCTTTAATAAAGCGTACGCAGCACTCCAACTAAGATAAGCACTATTTACATCTATATGAAATATAATCTTTTCATCGGTATTCATAGACACATTATATCAGAACATATGTTCGTATTCAAGAGGGGTAAGTAGGGAATTTATTGGATTAAGCCTTAGAATTATAACGAATAAAATCAAAAAGTATCATTAATTTTAAGCTAAAATATTGACATTTATGATAGAAGTATGATAGATTATATAGGCGCTTGAAATTATTAGCGATAATTTAATCGATTTGGAGAGGTGTCCGAGTGGCTTAAGGAGCTGGTCTTGAAAACCAGTGATCCCGAAAGGGACCGTGGGTTCAAATCCCACCTTCTCCGTTAATAAAAAGCACTCAAACAATATTGTTTGAGTGCTTTTTCAATGAAACGGCTTTCGGCGATAAAAGGCCCCTGTTTACCATGAGATAGACTATGTGTGCAGAAAATGTTAAAGGAAGTAACCCTTAAAAGTGTTCAGGCACTTTTAGGAAATCGCTGTTGACAGAAAAATAATAATATGATAACATTCTAGAAAATTAATAACTAATGTCTATGACTAAAAAGTAGTAGTCTAATAAATATTCAGCGAGTTTAGAATGGTGAGAGCTAAACAACGATTAGATGAATGGGTTTTAGTAGATGCTGAGTGAACGACAGTTAGTTAAGTAGCACAAGCCGTTATTCCAACGTTATAAGGATAGAGTATGTTAGTACTTGAAAAAGGTAACATTATTGTTATAAATTTGGGTGGCACCACGAGCTTTCGTCCCATGGGGATTGAAAGTTTTTTTGTTGTACAAAAAGGAGAAAAAATGAAACACGAATATGGAAATTTTGGTGGTCAATATGTACCGAAAGAAGTTGTTAGAGCTTTAGATGAGCTTGAGCTTAATCTAAAGGAAGCGCTTACAGATGAAGAGTTTATTAGTGAATACAAAAACTATTTGAGAAACTTTGTAGGAAGACCTAGCCCACTATATTTTGCTGAAAATCTTACAAAGGAACTTGGTGGAGCAAAGATATATTTTAAACGAGAAGATTTAAATCATACGGGAGCACATAAGATTAATAATACAATTGGTCAGATGTTACTTGCTAAAAGAATGGGCAAGAAAAAAGTAATTGCGGAAACAGGCGCGGGGCAACACGGTGTCGCAACAGCAACGGCGGCGGCATTATTTGGTTTAGAGTGTGAAGTCTTCATGGGGGAAGAGGATATGAGAAGAGCAAGTCTAAATGTGTATAAAATGGAACTACTTGGTGCAAAAGTGACAGCAGTCAAAACAGGCACTAGAACCCTTGCTGACGCAGTAGACTACGCAATAAATCAGTGGGTAGAAAGACTAGAGGACACATTCTACTGTCTTGGTTCTGCTGTTGGACCGCACCCATATCCATATATGGTAACTATGTTCCAGAAAATAATCGGTGAAGAAGTAAGAGAGCAGATTATGCGTGCAGAGGGGAAAATTCCAGATTATCTTATAGCCTGTGTAGGTGGAGGAAGCAACGCCATAGGATTATATCATGAGTTTCTAGATGATGACGTGAAAATAATAGGAGTAGAGGCAGCTGGAGAAGGCATAGATACAAAGCTACACGCAGCTACGATGACGCTAGGTAGAGAGGAAATTATTCATGGCATGAGAACTATTGTAGTATTGGATGAAAACGGCAAAGTACCTCCAGTGTATTCAATATCACCGGGGCTTGACTATCCAGGAGTTGGGCCACAACACTCTCATTTAAAAGAGACCGGTAGAGTAAGCTATACATATGCTACAGATTCAGAAGCGATAGAGGCTATGAAGAAAACAAGCAAGCTTGAGGGTATAATACCTGCTCTTGAAAGTTCACACGCCTTGGCAGAAGTTATGAAATTAGCACCGAAGTTAGGCAAAGATCAGCTTGTAGTTGTTAATATTTCCGGTAGAGGGGATAAGGATCTTAATCTTATAAGAGGAAGAGAAAGTCATATAGCATAGACGAAAAGTTCTCATTAGATAGTAACGTTAAAACTGCCCCCCAAAAGAACACTGCTAACGATTTTTAAGACTTTCATTGTGCTAGCATCCTATACTTTTAGTGATGTGATGGCGTATTGTGGAGGTGTTTCACTAGATATTAGGGATTTGGAGGGTAGGATACTATTTATATTTTAAAGGTTGCAAAAATAATTTTGTGGCCTTTTTAAATCGCTTTATACAGCTTATCATTTACTTTTTGATCTGCTACAAAATCGCCCCAACCCAGATGCTTAGAACCTCAAATTTATACATAAAGTTTACGATTAAGTTTCAATTTCTTTTTAGTATTGATATAATGAAAATAGTAAGAAAAATGGAGAAAATCATGCAAAAAGAATTAATTGTTGTTGTCGACTTTGGGGGACAATTTGCCAAACTAATAGCGAGAAGAATAAGAGAGTTAAACGTCTTTTCATATGTAGTATCATACAAAAATGCACTTAAAAAAATAGATGAATTAAAGCCTTTGGGCATAATTTTTTCTGGTGGTCCTGACTCAGTAAATGCTGATGGGAGTAAGAGGATAGAAAGGGAAATATTTGACAGGGGCATCCCCATTCTTGGCATATGCTATGGCATGCAGCTAATGACACATCTGCTAGGAGGCAAAATAGGTCGCTCCGGACAAAAAGAGTATGGGCAAATGGCGCTAAATGTATCGAAGAAGGGTGACTTACTTAAAGATATTGACGCTGGGCAGTGTCTGATGTCACACTTTGATAAGGTCATGGAAGCACCCGAAGGGTTTGAAGTACTTGCCAGTACCGATAACTGCAAAGTGGCTGCTATAGAAAATGTCCACAAGAAGCTTTATGGCATACAGTTTCACCCCGAAGTAGAGCTAACAACATTTGGCATGAAACTACTTGAGAATTTTTTATTTGATGTATGTGGTCTTAGCGGTAGCTGGCAGATGAACGAATTTGTCAAAGATAGCGTAGCGGAAATAAAAAGAAAAGTAGGCGACAAGAAGGTACTATTAGCATTATCGGGAGGGGTAGATTCATCAGTAGTTGCCATGCTAATACATAGGGCGATAGGTAAACAGCTCACCTGCATATTTGTCGATCATGGACTACTCAGAAAGGACGAGGGAGATCAGGTAGAGAGCATATTCGGTGAGCAGTTTGACCTCAATCTAATTAGGGTAAACTGTGAAGAAAGATTCTTAAATGCCCTCTCTGAAGTAGAAGAACCGGAAACCAAAAGGAAGATAATCGGTGAAGAGTTCATCAGAGTATTTGAAGAGGAGGCCAAGAAGATAGGCAAGGTTTCATTCTTAGCGCAAGGCACAATCTATCCCGACGTGATAGAAAGTGGTACAGATGAGGCCCAGACCATAAAGAGCCATCACAATGTAGGTGGGCTACCAGATCACGTCGATTTCGATGAGATATTAGAGCCTCTAAGAGATTTATTCAAAGACGAAGTAAGGCAGGTCGGACGAGTCCTAGGTATACCAGATAATCTAGTAAGTAGACAACCATTTCCGGGTCCGGGACTAGCCATAAGGATAATAGGAGACATTACAAAGGATAAACTAAACATCCTAAAAGAAGCGGACTTTATATTTAGGGACGAACTAAAAAAAGCCGGCATAGCCAAGAACCTAAGCCAGTACTTCGCAGTCCTAACAAATGTAAAGAGCGTAGGAGTAATGGGAGACGAAAGAACATACGACTACCTAGTAGCACTAAGAAGTGTAGACACAAGCGACTTCATGACAGCAACCTGGTCAAGAATCCCATTAGAACTACTAGACAAAATATCAAAGAGAATAGTAAACGAAGTAGACCACGTAAGCAGAATAGTCTATGACATAACCAGTAAACCACCCGCAACGGTGGAATGGGAGTGAGGAGAGTGAGTTTAAAACTAGTATTTTTAATTATTGT
>PDWI01005881.1_pt1 | contig 15629 bp, 10 predicted proteins | sample 1430891 | NCBI WGS metagenome assembly PDWI01 (sample SAMN01162508, study PRJNA174530) | Oral metagenome, whole genome shotgun sequencing project. | biome: Marine environment; feature: Marine mammal; material: Swab sample of the gingival sulcus; isolation source: swab sample of gingival sulcus... | reverse complement strand
TGGCCGTATTAAAGTTAACCGGCTGATTAAAGGCCGCTGCGTTCTCAAACATACCGTGCATATCGGTAACACTGGCCGTATTAAAGTTAACTGGCTGATTAAAGGCCGCTGCGTTCTCAAACATACCGTGCATATCGGTAACATTGGTCGTATCAAAGTTAACCGGCTGATTAAAGGCCACTGCGTTATTAAACATACCGTACATATTGGTAACATTAGAAGTATCGCTAAAGTTAACCGGCTGATTAAAGGCCGCTGCGCCCCTAAACATACGGTGCATATCGGTAACGTTGGTCACATTAAAGTCAACCGGTTGATTAAAGGCCGCTGTATCGGCAAACATATAGCATATATCATTGACCGCCGGCGCTAAATCGACTGGCACTTCAAAGATAATTTCATTGGAAAACCCTTCAAATATACCGATGGCACTATACGTACCACAGAGTAAAATCGACTTGTCGCTATCACCGCGGAAAATTATCTTAAAATCTTCGGGGGTGTCACTATCCCAACCCCAAGCAGAGCCACTAAAGTAAATTGGGTTTACCATCTGGGCTAGCGCTTCCCATTTGGCGCGCTTAATAGTGCCCGTACCAGTAATGATAATGGCATTTTCGGCTGAACTATAATTTGCTTTGACGTTACCGGTCGAATCTAAGTCAACATTGCTAACTGACGCCACATCGCCATAGCTGGTAAATGCACCGAGCGGTACCAGCCCGACGACCAGCGCCAACATCAGCATAAGGCTAATTAATTGCTTAAAACCACTTTGTCGTTTCATAGCTTCCTCCTTACCTAATAAAAATCGCCATAGTACTTTTAATAAAGATTAATATTTTGCCGCGCTGTCAGCTCACCCGTTGTGCCGTTATTTTTAGATGACTAAAAATGACTAAATTTAGGGGTGTTGCGACGGACAGCCTCACGATAATTGTATCATAAAAACGGGCAAAAAACTATACACGAATGTGTATAGTTTTAGCAGAAAGCTTACAAAATCATTTCTTTAGCGTCGTCATTTAAGATGTCGGCGATGTCGCTTAGCGGTATATAAAACTCGATGATGCCATCGGCAAATGACGCAAAGGAATAGGGATTGTAGTAGATGACGAGTGCATCTGCCGTAAAATAGTAATCGACGCCGTCGAAGTTAAACATTTCAAACACTTCTTCTGTCGTCATCGCGCTGTCGTAAAACAGCGAGCGCTGCATATTTTCTTCGTTTTGCAACATGATATCGGCCAGCGCTTGACGGTAGTCGACATCTTGCTTAAACCAGTCGGCCAGTGCATAGCGCCGGCCGTCGAGCGGCGAAAACACTTCGCTGTACAAACTGTAGCCGGGGTGCGCCGCGCCAAATGAATTGACAACTTCATCGATTTGAAATTGAATCAATTTGTCGTGTTGTGCGATGTCAAAGTTATTGAAAATGCCGAAGTCGTAGTAGTCTTTGTCATCGTTAAAGTCGCCCTGCCCATACGTTTCGGCGATGTAGCCGTTAATTTTGTCGGCGGCGGCAGCGTTCTCCAGTTCGACATGGGGCAAGCTGCAATCGACCGTCGCAAAGCCCTCGTAATTTGTGGTGACGTAACCGCCGCTGACCGCCATGCGGTAATCGTCGCGCGCGACGATTGCACCATCTTTGATGATGACCAGTTTACGCGGATAGTTTGGGTCGTCTAAGGCGACGATGTAACCACCCGCCTGATAAAAACTATATTGGCCATTGAGCATTACATCGGGCCAAACGTGCTGGTTGCTTTCGGCGGCGATAAAATAGTGCGCCGTGCCGTCGTAGACGTGAAAAATGTCGTCGACGACGTGTTCGATCGTAAAGTATAATTGTTCAGTGAGCTGTTTATCGAGCCGATAAATTGCCTTTTTATAGCTGCGAATATCGCTGTAGCGAAAGTCGCTATAGCCGTCTTCTAGTTCGTCAAAGTCGTTGGTCGCGACGTAGTAATAGTCGTCTACTAAATGGTCAATGTCGTAATAGGCGGCTTCTAAGATGGTTTCGCCGGCGCGCCCAATTAGGCCGTAGCGCCTAATGCTGGCGTCGTCGGTCAGCTCGCTTTCAATAATTGCGTGGTCTTCAAAGATGTAATAATCGCGCACAGTTTGCACGTCATCGCCCGAAGTGTACGAGTAGACTTGCTCGTTATCGTGATAGCTAATATGGAACTCGTCTTCTAGCAGACGCCTCTTTTCTGTGTAATAGGCGTCTAAATCTTGCACGCGATTGATTTGGCGAACGCCGTCGTCAACGCGATAGACGGCGTTGTTCACATAAATAGATGCCGTCAGCGGATTGTAAATCGGGCGACCTTCGTCTGTAAACGAGCCGTAAATAGCACCGCTGGCGTCAAATACGTAGTATTCGCCGTCGGCAGCTAGGCCGCAGTACAAATTGGGGCGCAGTTGGAAAATTATATTGTATTGATGGCTCGGCTCAATGTCTTGCCCCGCTTGGTTAATGATAAAGTGACGCGGCAGATCGCCCGCTAAGCTCAGGGCGGTTGCCAAGCCCGATTCGGCGTCGAATTTTCCAATGATATCATAGGGCGTTTCGACGATTAGTTCGTCGATATTGTCAACGCTGACCAGATACATGCCGGCACCGTCAGCACTTTCGTTGAAGCGGGCAATTGTCGTCAGTTGACTTGTGGTGGCGGCCGGCTCAGGTGCAGTACTGCTCGCTTCAGTTGGCGGCTCGCTCGTCGGCGCCGCCGTCGTGCTGGCCGCTACACTGCTCGATGTCTCGGGCGCTGCCGTGCTCGGCGCAGGCGCAGTTGTGGTCGGATCTGCTGTATCGCCGGCACAGGCTGTCAACAAAAGCGCCAAAACCAAAATTAAAATCGTTAATTTTTTCATGCTGTACTCCTCTTCTAGCCTAGTTAGCAGTCGCGCTGTCGTCTAACAATTTGATTGTACCACTGTCTATTATAACGCTTTTTTGTCTTAAAAGCACGCCTATTGCCCTTTTAAATGCCTTTTTGCTCATTTTGAGCTGGCGCTTAATAACGCTGGGCGCCGCCCTGTCGTCAAATGGCAATACGCCGCCATTTTCGGTTAATTTGGCGATAATTGTGGCGACGTCTAGCTGTAGCTGTTCGCCGCGCGCCGCGCGCAGTGACAACACCAGCTTGCCATCGGGGTGAATTTTGACAATGCGCCCCGTTATCGTCTGGCCGATCGTCAAGTCGTCGAAGCAATCCTTTATTGGCAGCAGGCCGTAGTACAAATTGTCGACGGCGATAAAGGCGCCAATCTGTTCGTTTAAACTGTAAACCGTGCCACTGACCGGTTGGCCGCGCTTGTAGTCGTGCGTCGTCGTCAGGCGCTTTTCAATTTTTTGACTGGCACAGAGCCGCTCTGAATGATCGACGTAGACAATAACAGTTGCCAATTGGCCAATTTTAAGCGCGCCCTTTTGTTCAGCCTGTGGCAAGAACAAATCTTTGTCGAGCCCCCATGCCAAAAATGCGCCGAACTGACTTTGGCTGACGACGCGCAACTGACCAATTTGACCGACTTCAAGCGCCACTGACTGCGTCGTTGCAATTAGCCGATTGTGATTGTCTTTATACAAGAATACGGCGATTAAATCGCCCAGTGCCATGTCATCTGACAAGTATTTTTTGGGCAGTAGTACATCGCTGTCACTGGTTTCGTCGACGTCATTTAAATAGGCGCCGACGCTGGTGAAGCGCAGTATTTCCAGCTGTTGTGTTTTACCGAGTTTTTTCATGTCTTCCCCTATGCTAAATCGATATCTACTTTGAGCCGCTCTAATTTAATGAGCAGCGAATAGACGGTTGGAATTATGGTGATCGTCATTACGGTTGCAATTAACAGCCCGCCGACGAGTGCAATGGCCATCGGCGTAAAGAACGAACTGTCGGCAAATAGTAGCGGTATTAGGCCGAATACTGTCGTCACAGTGCTGAGCAGTATTGGTCGCATGCGCTTGCCGGCCGAATCGAGACAGGCATCGTAAACCGACAGGCCGGCGGCGCGCGCCCGATTGATGTATTCAATTAATAAAATGCCGTTGTTGACGACGATGCCGATTAAACTGGCCGCGCCCAAGCCGACCGTAAAGGTAAAGTTGGTCTGCGAAAGCAATAGGCCAAAGATGACGCCCAGCAGTGCCAGCGGCAACGTCGTCAGTATGACAAATGGCTGTACAAATGAATTAAACTGAATCAGTAAAATGATGTAGATGACGATGACGGCAAAGACGGCGGCCGTACCCAAGCCCGACAAGTAGCGGTTAATCGATTCGACGTCGCCGCCGTAGGTTATTTCGACATTGTCAAACTGGCTGTCGGCGATAAATTTTTCGAGCTTTTGCTGTACGCTAGCACTGCCGTATTGCGGCCTAACGTAACTTTTAACCATGACGACTGGCTTGCGGTCAAAGCGCCTGATTTCGTTGACTTCGGCTTGTAATTTTACATCGGCAATTTGCTTTACTAAAATTTTGTGGCCGGTAAAGGGCGACTTTATCTGCAAATTTTTAACATCGTCAATCGTCGCAACATTCGATTGCAAGTAGATGTCGTAACTTTTGCCGGCGACGTTTAAGACGCTGACTTTAACGCCGTTTAGCGCCATATTGATTTGGTACTGAATATCGTAGGCCGACAGACCGTGCTGTGTGGCCAGTTCTTCGTCGACGTCGAGTTGATATTGATACTGATACTGCGGCTTGACGATTTGCACGTTAATCGTCTCGGGCGCCGCCAGCAGATAGTCGTAAATGCGCTCGCCGGCGGCGACGATGTCGGGTTGATTTGTGCCGTAAACTTGTACGTCAATTGTGGCGCCCGGCATGTTTATCTCCAACAGATTGGCCGTGGCATAGCCACCGACAAATTGGCTGTCAAACAATTTTTGAATGTGGTACAAAAACTGGGCGCGCGTCTGAAAGCGGCCGCCCTTTGCCAAGTCGAACTTGACGTACAATTGGCCATTTTTATCCGATGGCTGAACGAAGTTGGCCGTCAGATAAAAGCGCGGTAAACCGCCGCCGGTCGACAGCGTAATATCGTATACTTCGGGCTGTTCTCTCAACAGGCGCTCGGCTTGCAAAACCAGCTGATGGGTGCTGTCGATGTCGCCGACAATTTCGTTTTCAACCGTCAGATAGATGACGTCTTTGTCGACATAGGGAAACATGCGCACATCGACGGCGTTAAAGAATAAATAGACGGCAGCACCGACGGCAATTGCGATGATAAACAGGCTAAACAGCGGTCGTCTCAAATTAAATTTTAATATCGCCTTATAAAAATTGCCAATTGGCCGCAATAAATCGCGCTTGGCATCGCGCTTGGCGAGACATAAACTGGCTACTGCCGGCGTCACCAACATGGCGACTAAAAACGATGCCGACAGCGCAATGATGACGACAAAGGGCAAAGACTGCACAAATTCACCGGCGGCGCCCGGTAGACTAACCAGCGGCGTAAAGGCGGCAATCGTCGTAATCGTCGAACTAAACACTGGTACCGCCTGCTCTTTTGCCCCTAAATAGGCGGCGCGACCGCGCGCCATGCCACCGTTAATCTTTACTTGAATGGCATCGCTGATGACGATGGCGTTGTCGACTAACATGCCCAAGGCAATAATTAGTGCGGCAATTGAAACGCGCTGTAAGTCGACTTTGAAAAATTGCATGCAAATAAAGGTTGCGGCAATTGACAGCGGTATGGCCAGCGATACGACCAAGGCGTTGCGCAGCCCCATGCCAACTAAAATAACCAGTACAACTAGCACGACGCCAACCAACAGGTTGGCGATAAATTCGTTGACGGCAATGTCGACGTCTTCCGGTTGAAATAGCACTTCATCGAACTGAATGGCGGCCGGCAAAGTGGCGCGAATGTCGTCGATCACCGCGCGCACGTCTTTGCCAATTAATACGACATTCTTATTCTCTTTAAATACGGCCGTCACCATAATTGAACTGCGGCCGTCCTTTGTATAGTATAGTGCGCCTTCGTCGTAGTTAAACGACACGTCGGCGATGTCTTTTAAGCGCACCACCGCGCCCGTTTCGGGCGATACCGTGACGATGACATTTTTGAAGTCGTCGACGCTGCGCAAATTTTGCGGCACCTGTAAATTGATTTTGCCATTGGCGGTGACGATTGAACCGGGTGGAATAACTACGTTTTGAGCGCGCACTGCATTGTAGACGTCGACGATGCCAATGTCGAGTCGATAGAGTGCCTTTTCGTCGATTTCAATGGTGATGCGGCGCTCTTTTTCACCCTCGACATCGACTCGCATCACGCCGTCGACTTCGCCAATTTTTGACTTGACGCGTTCGGCGTAAACGGCCAGTTGACCGGCGTCATAGTCGCTGCTCGACATCGAAATAATCAACCCCGGGCTAACCGTCAATTCGGTGTCGACAACCGGTTCTTCTGCTCCATCGGGCAATTCGACCGCCAAGTTGTCGATGCCGATGCGCAGCTTATCCCACTGCGCTTGATAGTCGATGTCGTTTTCGAGCAGGGCGATGACGATTGAAACATTGTCTTGCGAATATGATTCTAACCAGTCGACGCCGTCTAGTGCGGCAACTTCGTCTTCTATTTTTTTAGTGATCTGTTGTTCGACGTCTTTGGCAGATGCCCCCGGAAAGAGCGTGACAATCTGCACGGCGGGGCTCGACGTGTCGGGGTTTTCTTGACGCGGCAAGTAATAGTAGGCATAAATGCCGTAAACGATGATGAATAGCGACAGTAAAAGGGTTACTTTGCGCTCTTTTATGGCAATCGCAATTAATTTAGTCATCGCCTGCCCCCGTCGTCTCTATCGGCGCGGCGCCGTCAACTCGGTCGACTACTTTTACTTTGTAGCCGGGGGCCAGCGACTGCATGCCGGACGCGACCAGTTGGTCGCCGGGTGCCAAACCGCTGACCTTTACCTTGTCTTGGTAGATCATTTCGAGCGCGATGTCGACGCGCCTGGCACGGCCGTCTTCGACGATGTAGACGTAGTCGAGACCGTCGTTTAAAATGGTGGCAATTGGCAGCCAAATGCCACTTTGTCGACTGATTTCAAAGATTACGTCGACCGTTTCGCCGAGCAATAGACTGCCGTCGTCGACTGCAATTTCAACCGTATAGGTGCGGCTGCCCGTATCGGGCATTAAGTCGATGCGACTGATTAAAGCACTTTTCTGTTGGCCATTTGGCAGCGCAATTTGGGCGCTGTCGCCAACTGCTATTTTTTTGACATCGCTTGCCGACATGCCGACGTGCACGGCGCTCTTAGCGCTGCGCAGAAGTACCACGGGATAGCCCTGCGGCACAATTTCGCCCGCCTTGTAATTGACCGCCAGCACTGTGCCAGCAATGTCGCTGAGTAGCGTAGCGTCGTCGACATTGTCCGATTTGTATTCGGCTTGCAGGCGAGCCTGTTCGATTAGTGCCGCCGCCTGCGACAGTTCGCGCTGGGCGATATCGCGCTTTAATTTCACTTCGTCGTATTTCTGCTGGGCAATGGCGCCCGCCGCCAGCAGTTCGGCGCTGTCCTTTAGCAGGTCGTCGTAAAAGTTAAAGCTCTGCTCTGCCTTACTGTAATCTAATTGGGCAGCGCGTTGCTGTTCGACTGCGCTGTCGACTGAAATTGTCAGCTTGTCGCGCTGTAGAGTCGCCAAAATTTGATTTTCGGCCACGCTGTCACCTACTGCGACAGTTACCTCTTCAACGACGCCGCCGGACAAAAAGGCGTATTTTTTGATTTCATCAGAATGTACTACGCCTAAGTAATTGAGTTGCTCCGGATAGCTCTCTTCGACTAGTGACAATGTCGTAACCGATTTCTCTTTTATATTGATTTTTTCGACCGCAGTAGAACAGCCGGCCAATAAAGTGATGCTTAAAATGAGAACGAGCACTTTTTTCATTTGATTTGACTTGCCTTTCTATATATGTTGTGCCCTAAATATAGCGCATTGTGCGCCCGCTGTCAACTATTGGCAGCGCCCCATTCTGCTACAAAAAATCGGTGTAAACCTGTAAAATGGCCAATTATCGCGAAAAAAAAGAAGCCCGTCAGGGCTTCGAGTGTGTTTCAATACGAAAAAGGGGAATCGTATTGACCTCTTTTAAAAGGAGAAAAAAGAGACGTTAATCAAACTTCGTCAATCATCTGATTAACTAGCTCAATTTTACAATAAATATATTAATACAAAATGAATAATTTGTAAATATCAATTTGCTATGGCATTAACGCCTCGGCAAACTGACGCGCGTTAAAGTATTCGAGGTCGTCAATTTGTTCGCCGACGCAAATCAGTTTGACCGGAATGCCGAGTTCGCGCTTAATTGAAAAGACAAAGCCGGCCTTGGCAGTGCCGTCTAACTTGGTGACGACTAAGCCGCTAATCGGTGCCGTTTCCTTAAACAGGCGCGCCTGTTGTACGGCGTTTTGACCGGTCGTGGCATCGAGCACCAGTAGCACTTCTTTATTGGCCTGCCCCAGTTCGCGCTCGATAATGCGAAAAATTTTATTGAGTTCGTTCATTAAATTGACCTTGTTGTGCAGGCGCCCCGCCGTATCGACGATTAAGACGTCGTACTGCTTGGCTTTAGCCGATTGACAGGCGTCAAAGACGACTGCCGCCGGGTCGGCCCCCTCACTGTGCGCAATTACCGGTATGGCCGCCCGCTCGCCCCAAATTTTTAATTGGTCAATCGCCGCGGCGCGAAAGGTGTCGGCCGCAGCCAAGATGACGCTCTTGCCCTCGCGCTTTAATAAATTGGCGATTTTGCCAATCGACGTCGTCTTGCCCGCGCCGTTGACGCCAATTACCAAAATAACGCTGGGTGTTGTGCCGGCCAACTGAACGTCGCCATCGACTGCCAAATAGTCGATCAACACGTCTTTTAGAGCGGATTTAACCTGTTGCGGGTCGGCAATGCGCCGCTCGACTAATGTTTCTTTCAGCTGTTCGATTAACTGTAGCGCAGTCGTCATGCCAACGTCGGCCGTAATCAGTATTTCTTCCAGCTCTTCAAATAAATCGTCGTCGATTTCGTCGTAGTTGTTTAACATGCGGTCGATGTTTGCAGTGATATTATGACGCGTTTTGTCAAGGCCGTTAAACAGTTTTTTAAAAAAGCCTCCCTGCGCGACAGCCGCATCGTCAGCCGCTACGATATCATCAGTGACGCTACGTGCATCTGTTGATTTCAGTTCGGCGGCGGGTTCAGTTGCCGCTTCAACTGGGCTTTCCACCTGTTCATTAACTCGGTTAGCAGCCGCCTCTGACGGCGTCACTTGATCGGCTTGCTTTTCTTTGTTGAACCATTTTTTAAACATGCTTTCTCCTAATTTTCTATCAGTTGTTCGGCATCACTCAATTCAACCGAGAGCATTGTGGTGATACCGCGCTCGCGCATCGTTACGCCGTACAGGTATTCGGCAATTTCCATTGTGCCCTTGCGGTGCGTGATAATGATAAACTGCGAATCGCCGACAAATTCCTGTAAGAAGTCGGCAAAGCGAAAGATGTTGACATCGTCGAGGGCGGCTTCGATTTCATCGAGTATGCAAAACGGCGTCGGCTTGGTCTTGAGTATGGCAAACAGCAGCGATATTGCCGTCAAGGCTTTTTCGCCACCACTTAGTAGATCCATACTCTGTAATTTTTTGCCGGGCGGTTGGGCCTGTATCAGTATTTCGGCGTCGAGCACGTCATCGGCCGCAGCTAAGACAATTTCACCGCTGCCACCGCCAAATAGCTTGCTAAATACTTCGCCAAAATAGCCGTTGACTTCGGCCAGTTTAGCGCGAAAGGTCTTGCGCATCTGGCGGTCAATTTGCTTGATCAGCGCGCTCAGCTTTTCGTGCGACTGCAGTAAATCGTCTTGCTGTTCACTTAAAAACTGATAGCGTTCGTTGACCGTATCGTATTCGGCGATGGCGCCCAAGTTGACGTCGCCCAACTTTTTAATTTCGCGCTTCAAGCTGCGCGCTCGGCTGGCGTAGGCCTTAATGTCGACGTCCTGCTTGTAGTCGAGCGCCTTGACATAGCTCAGTTCATAGCTGTCCCATAAATTTTGAATAATCGCTTCGCGGCGCGTTTCGATGCGCGTCAAATCGAGTTCAATTTTGAAAATATCGTTCTTTTTATCTTGCAGCGTTAAACGCAGCCGTTCGACGTCGCGCTGTAGCGCAATTTGACGCTGGCGCAGCGCTTCAATTGACGCCTTGTCGGCGACCGATTTGTCAGTTAGCTCAGTCAACGCCTGCCCCGCCGCGGCGCGCTTTTGTTCGGCTTGCTCAATTGCCGTTTTAATATCGGCAGCCAAATCGTCGTAGGCCGCTAGGTCGTCGCCAATTTGGGCGCTATCTGCCATTAAGGCGGCTTGGCGCTGCATCAGTTGATCACGCTTTAGTTCGGCGGCGCCGACGACCTGTTCGGCCTTGGCCAGCGCCACTTTGCAATCGGTTAAGCGCATCTCGCACTGCGTTAGGCTGTGTTGTTGCGCAGCGATGGCCAGTTTTAAGGCGTCATTGGCGGCTTGCAGCTGCTTTACTGTCGCCTGTTGCGCCTGCAACTGGGCGTCGTTGGTCGCTTGCTGTTTGGCGCGCGCCTGCTGCGCACTGCGCAACGCGGTCGCTTCTTCGCTCATTTGCAGGCGCTGCTCGCTAACTTGGTCGATGCGCTGCTGGGCAACTTCGCTGCGCTGCTTCAATTCGCCTATTGCGCGATTGTATTCGGCGATGGCGACGTCAAACTGCGCCACCTGATTGCGCCACGTCGCCAACTTATCGAGATTAGTTTGGCGCAGTGCCGTTTGTTCTGCTTGCCATTTTTGCGCGTCGTCAACCGCCGCCGTCAGGCGCGCTATTTCACTTTTACGCGCTAAAAAGCCGACTTCGCGCTGCGATAGCGAGCCGCCCGTAATGGTTCCGCCGACGTTGACGACCTCGCCGGCTAGGCTGATGACGCGCGCCCCCTTGGGCAGCGTCTTTGCCAGTCGCTTGGCGTCGTCTAACGTGTCGCTAAAGTAGATGCCGGACAGCAAAAACTGAAAGGCGCTGGCCAGTTCGTCACGACAGTCGATTAAATACCAAGCACAGCCGTAATAGCCGGCGCCGCTGCTGCGTTCGGGCAAATCGCGCGGTTTGAGCTGCGCTACCGGTATAAAGGTGGCGCGCCCCGCCCTTTCGGCCTTGAGCCGCTCGATATAGCCGTCGACGACGTCGTGATTGGCGACCACGATCGATTGTAGGTGCTTGCCCAATGCCGTTTCAATTGCGGTATAAAACTTTTTATCAATTGTAAATAGGTCTTTGACGCTGCCGTAGACCGCGCCGTCGCCCTTAGACCATTGAAGTACTTTTTTGACGGCGTGCGAAAAGCCCTCGTGCTGCGCCTCTTGTAACTGTAGGGCGCTCAACGCGGCCTCGTCTTTAGCCAACTGACTGCGCAGCCGATAGAGTTCATCTTCGGCCTGACTAATTGCGTTTTTGGCCGTCGCCATATCGGTTTGAACGGCTGCTTTGTCGGCTACAACGGCCGCTAAGCTGGCGTTTAACTCGTCGATTTGCGCATCGTAGCCGGCCGACTGGGCGACTTCGCGCTCTAGGGTCGACTGATAGTTGTGCATGTCGCGATCGATGGCGGCCAAACGCTGTTCGGCAATTTCGTCGCGCGCCAACAGACGATGATTTTCTTGTAATAATGCATTGCATTCGGTCGTTAGGCCGTCAATTGACGTTTGGTTGTGGCGCTGTTCGGTTAACAACTGGTCGCGTTCGGTTGTCAAATCGGTCAATTCGCTGCCGATTGTCTGCATAGTCTGCTGCAAATTGTCGTATTGGCTGCGCCGTTCGGCCAATTCGGTGTTGGCGCCGACTAAATTCTGTTCGACGGCAGCCAATTCAGTGCGGTTGTGCGTCAACTGGGCGCACTTTGCCGCTTTGTTATCGCCCAGCGCGACACTGCGTTCTTGCAAGACGGCCACTTCGCCGGCGAGCCGTTCGATGTCGCCCTTTAACTGACCAATGCTGGCCAGGGCGCGCTCGTAGTCATCTTCGGCGCGCTCTATTGCCTGGTCATTTGTCGACAGTTCGGCCAGCTGTGTCGCCAAATCGGCTTCGTCCTGCGACAGTTGACTGCGCCGCGTTTCAATATCGGTCTTTAAGAGCTCAATTTGACGGTTGGCGGCTTCAATGTCGTGCACGAATATGTTGACTTCTAGGCTGCGCAATTCGTCGGCAAAGGCCTTGTATTGCTGCGCCTTTTCAGCTTGTACGCGGAGCGGTTCAATGCGCAGTTTCAGCTCGTCGACGATGTCGCTAATGCGCTCTAAATTGGCCGTAACGCGCTTTAACTTGCGCTCGGCCTCGTCTTTTCTGGTGCGATATTTGACGATGCCGGCCGCCTCTTCAAAGATCAGACGGCGCTCGTCTTTATTGGTCGACAAAATGCTGTCGATGCGCCCCTGGCCGATAATTGAATAGCCCTCGACGCCGACGCCGGTGTCCATAAACAGCTGTTTGACGTCTTTTAGGCGACATTCGACATCGTTGATGACATAGACGCTTTCACCCGAGCGATAGAGTCGCCGCGTGACGACGACTTCGCTAAATTCAATTGGCAAAAACTGGCTGCTGTTGTCGAAGATAATCGACACTTCGGCAAAGCCCAAGGCCTTGCGTTGATTGGTGCCGCTAAAGATGACATCGCTCATCTGCTTGCCGCGCAGCGTCTTGTAGCGCTGTTCGCCGAGCACCCAGCGGAAGGCGTCGGTAATATTGCTCTTGCCGCTGCCGTTTGGGCCGACAATGCAGGTAATGCCCTCGCCAAAATCGATAACGGTTTTATCGGCAAAGGATTTAAATCCCTTTAGTTCAATTCGCTTTAAAAACATTAATCCCTCTTTTGTTATACTGCATAATCTTGTAGTGCCGCCTTGGCGGCCTGCTGTTCGGCGATCTTTTTGCTCTTGCCACAACCCTTGCCGCAAACGCGATCGCCAATTAGGGCGACGGCGCAAAACTGACGATCGTGCGCCGGGCCAGTTTGGTCGACAATGCGGTAGCTGACCGCTTTATTATCGCGCGCTTGAACGGCCTCTTGCAGGGCAGATTTATAATCTTTAAATAATTTGCCGGCAACGGCCTTGGCGATGCTGGCGACGAAGTTGTCGAGAATAAACTGCCGCGCTGCCGCAATGCCACCGTCTAGGTAAATGGCGGCGATTAGCGCTTCTAACGCATCTGCTAAAATCGACGGCCGACTGCGGCCGCCCGTATTGGCTTCGCCCTTGCCCAAGCGCAAAAATTTGCCCAAGCCAAACTTTTCGGCGCACTGATAAAGCGTCGCCTCACAGACGACCAAGGCCCTAGTTTTGGAGAGTTGGCCCTCTGTCAGCTCTGGATACGAGCGGTATAGATAGTCGCTGACGACGATGCTCAACACGGCGTCGCCCAAAAATTCAAGGCGTTCGTTGTAAGCCATTTCGACAGTGCTTTTTTCATTGGCGTAAGAACTGTGCGTTAGCGCCAGTTGTAGTAATGCTTCATCGTTAAAATGATAGTCGATTATCGTCATTAAAGCCTTGCTATTTGCCACCTTTTCCTCTCCTTTACTCACTTTAACCATTATACTAACTAAAGGGGTACAATTCAAGGACTATCACGTGCAATACTTTGACATTTAGAGGGCGATACAGTATACTAATTTTATTGAAGACCGCCCCAGTGGCAAAAGGAGTTATTATGAGTAAGACAAATTTACCGCCCAGTGGTATGAGAGACTTCTTGCCGAGCGAAAAATTTCTGCGCCAATACGTCTTGGACGTCATCAGAAGCGAATATACGGTAAATGGCTTTACCGAAATTGAGACGTCAGAAATTGAAAACTTGGCAAATTTAATCAACAGCGACGGCGGCGACAACACTAAAATGCTGTTTAAAATTTTAAAGCGCGGCGAAAAGTTAAAACTCGATCGCGCGCCAGACAGCGAAGATGCCCTAACCGACTTGGGGCTGCGCTTTGATTTGACGCTGCCGCTGAGCCGCTTTTACGCCAACAATCGCAATGATTTGCCCAATGTCTTTAAGGCCATTCAAATGGGTTATGTATTTCGCGCCGAACGGCCACAAAAGGGCCGCTACCGCAGTTTTGTGCAGTGCGACGTCGACGTCATTGGCGACCCGACCAACTTAACCGAGATTGAATTGATCAACACCATTGCGCGCACCGTTAGCCGCTTTGGGCTCGACAACTTGGTGATTAAAATTAACGACCGACGCATCTTAAAGGGCTATGTCATGGCAGCCGGCTTTGCCGCCGATCAATTCGCCGACATCGCCGTCACCTTAGACAAGCTCGATAAAATTGGCAAAGACGGCATTGTCAAAGAGCTGCTCGATAAGCAGTATGATCGGGATAAAATTAATGCTCTACTGAAGATTAGCGACGCCATTGCCAGCGCTGGCCTCGCTGCCGTCAAAGACTATTCGACCGAGGGCTACGCCAATCTAAAGACAATTATCGACGTGACGCGCGCCGTTCAAGACTTGGCCAAAGTTGAATTTGATCACAGCTTGGTGCGCGGCATGGGCTATTACACCAGTACAATTTTTGAACTGTACTACGGCGATGCCGGCATGGCAATTGGCGGCGGCGGGCGCTACGATAAGATGATTGGTAAGTTGAGTGGCGTCGACGCACCGGCCTGTGGCTTTTCAATTGGCTATGAGCGCTTAATTGACATTTTGTTAGAAAGGGGTTTTAGCGTGCCGGCGGGTACGCGTTTAGCCCTATTTTATCAAGAGGGCGACGATTTGACCGAAGTGATTAAACACTCGATTGCGCTGCGCGACACCTATTCAATTGTTTCGGTATTCTTGAAAAAGAAAAAATTTGGCAAGCAGGTCGACCGCATTAAAAGCGAGGGCTTCGACGCCTTTACCATCTTTGCACCGGAAATGGAAATAAAAGATTTATAGTGAAATGAGGAACTAATGAAGTACAATGCAACTGTTATTGAAGCAACCGGCAGCAATGCCGTGGTGCGCTATCAGCTGAGCGCCTCCTGCGGCGGTTGAAGCCGTCGTACACTGTCTCAGGATGAGATGTTAAGACATGTTAGCGCCGACAACCAAATTGGCGCCCAAGTCGGCGATAAGGTCGTTATCGACATGCCCGACTTTATCGATATTTTCTTGTCGGCCAAGGAATACGTCATACCGATGTTTATTGCCTTTTTCGGCATGATCGGCATCGACAATTTACTGCACGACCAGCTGTTACAATTTGGCAGCTACCTGCCCTTTATCGTGCAGGTGCTGACCTTTGTCGTACTGCTACAGGTCGCCAAAGCGGCCTTTCGCAAGTTCAACTACAGCAATGCCGCAAAGCCCAAACAGGCGATAAAAATTGTCAAAATTGTGCAGCGCGGCGCGGCGCCAATGCCGCTTAAAATGGTCAGTTTGACCGATTAAAATCGATTTACAAGACAAGCCCCGCCAAAGCGGGGCTCCAGACTGTTGACAAATGCCCAATTTCTTTGTTGCTGCGCAAAATATCGACCTTTACGTATGTCTTTATACGCTGCAGCCCGCTATTTTGCTGGCGCCTC
>PDWI01006119.1_pt1 | contig 15632 bp, 16 predicted proteins | sample 1430891 | NCBI WGS metagenome assembly PDWI01 (sample SAMN01162508, study PRJNA174530) | Oral metagenome, whole genome shotgun sequencing project. | biome: Marine environment; feature: Marine mammal; material: Swab sample of the gingival sulcus; isolation source: swab sample of gingival sulcus... | reverse complement strand
AGAACTCTTCAAGGTCAAGCCATTTACCAAATAAACTTCCCTCATTGTACTTTTTGTAAGTACCACAATAAATTTGTACTTTTGCCATTGTCAAAAATTTTTAATTAAGCGTTAAACTTTTTTTGATTTTGCCCTGTGAACCTCCAATTCGCAGGGCTTTTTTTATCTCTTACAAATATACAAAAAACATCAGAATTGTGCTAATTTTAGCATGTATATTTTTGATATATTTTATTCCCTTATTTTGTGTAATTTTTTGTTGTAAAAATATACCTCGAATAGACTATAATCTAAAATAGGCATAGCTAACCGAATGAGGGAAATAACGAAATAGGAAAAAAATATTTTATCACAGGCAAAAAGTTTTTTATCCGCAAAAAGAATATAGAATTAAGGTAGGGGGAGTTTTGCCAAGATGGTTACTTATAATGAAAATATGAACATTTTTTTAGACTTGACAATACTTTCTTCGTCAAATAAAAACCCTAAACACATATATAGAAACATTGCATTTAAAAAGACAATTCGAAAGAAACAAAAAGTCGAAAAAATGGAAAATTTGAAACTATATAATATAATAAAATGTAGAGTCGCAAATAAATCCAACTGCTATTATAAAAGAAAAATAGGGGTAATGAGTGTCTGAAAAAAGGTTATTGATTAAAAATGTATTTTTCATATATTGTTCTATTAGCTTTTATTATTACATTTGTTGCAACATATTTTACGAAAAAGAAGCATTTGCTTTCACAAAATCAGGATTGTGTTGTGATGAAAATCTTGTCTTTAATTTAAGCTGAAAAATCTTGCTTTTTGTTTGGTTTTATCCATAGTTCTTTGTTATTTGCAGTTTATTCTCCATATAATCCAAAAATTGAAACACCAAATTATTTTATGAATTATTCCATTAGGTATTAATATTATTCTTGGTACTTCTGAGCGAATAATAAAATTGATTTTTGCATTTTCAATTTCTTTTGATACCTCTATAATTTTTAATTTAATTGTGTCGTATCCACGAGTGAGTTTAATAGAGTTATCTATCTGGTTTAAAACTAAAACTTCCAAAATCACCTATACAATTCATTGTTTTGATTATTTTAACAATATCCGTTTGATTTCTTTTGTTAATTTCATATTTTAATAAAACAGCATCAGGATTTTTTACTCTGTTTTCCTATTTCTTTATTAGTCAATATATTATTGAAAATTGATACGCTTATATTTAAATCCCCTTCATTAACTCTCAGTTTTACAATATTCTCCCCCTTTGCCCTTACAGTTTCTGTATAACCTCTTGTTGCAATGATATTAATCATTGTTCCAATAATAAACAATATAACAAAAGGCCAAAATATTTTTTCTTTCCTATTTCTGCATGGAATTACACATAATGGTCTAGTATATGAGCAGTAGCGGATTAAAGAACAAAAACTTTAATTTCAGCACTGTACTTAGCCAAACCTTATTTTAATTTTTCAAATTTAAACAAAAAAATAGAAATAAGGTTTGGCGGTAAAAAATACTCAGACTTCAAAATATGCCAATAATCCGCTATTGCTTATACACATTGTTAGCTGCTGGTTTTCATTCACTATATTTTAATTATCAATTGTTTACAACAAAAAACTAAGCAATCAAAGTACTACTGTTCCTGAAAAAATAATTTTTAGGGTTGGCAAGAAAGCGGAGACAGACAGATAAGCTCTTTTGAAATTTTTGGATTGTGGGTTGGCTTGTGCAAATTGCAAATGTGCTTGGCTGTGCGGGCTAAATCTGATTTTGAGCATTAAACGGTTTACCCTAAAACTGTTAATCCAAATATGAATGCTCCAATTATAAATATCACTATTTGTAACTTGTGCATACGCCAAGTATAAGCCCCAAGGATTTTTTTGTCTTTTCTTAATTTCTCAAATTGCTCAATAACTTTATTGTTTTCATAATGATTTTCTCTAATAAAATCAGTTTTGCCAAACACATTACTCCAAAATACTTTTGTGTATTTTTCTTTTGATATATCAACTATCTTGCTGTCAATTATTGTATTTTTTCTTTGAAGAAATCTTTTTCTAGTTATGCTCAGGTGTCTAGTTAATCTAAAATCATATAGCCTACTTAACACAGCCGAAAAACCCAAAATTATTGAAAGAAATATTAATATCAAAGAAATGTAATAAAACATTAAAATATAGTTTATACAAGTACCTTTAATATATTCAAATTTTGGAAACTTCTCTCTGTTTGTAACTAAATACCCAATGAGTCCAACACCTAATGTTGTAAAAAGATTAATTGAATAACCAAGTTGATTAATTGTCTTTTCAGTCCAATACCTATTTCTTGTAGTATATTTTTCTAACTTTTCTTTTGTGTTTTCTTCCATTATGTTAATTTTTTGTTAGTGGTAATCGTACGTATTTTTATTTAGGTATCTTCTCACATCTTATTTTACTTTTTGTTTAATAGTTATGTCAGTATATTTTCTTTTTGCCAAAGCATTACATTCATCAATACTATCGCTTAATCCCATTTGTAATGGTGGTGTTTTTTGAGTGAAAGCAGAGGGGCCTCTTAATGCACCAACTATCCCCATTTCACGAGCAACTTGCAAATATCTAATAGCATCAATAACTACACCGGCGGAATTAGGAGAATCTTGTACCGTTAATTGAGCTTCTAACATTACAGGACTTCCTAAGAAACCTTCTAATTCTATCCTAAAATTTGCTATTTTCGTGTCTTTTAGGTAACTGATATATTCAGAAGGGCCAGCATGGATAAAAGAATCATCCCCTTCATTTAGAAATTGGATTACATTTTCTTTACTTTTTTTCTTACTCTTTAGACGACTCTTTTCTTCCATTGTCATAAAATCAGTATTTCCGCCAACATTCCTTTGGATATGTGATTTTACTTTATGTCCACGAACATGTGCTAATTCCTGAAACATTTGGGATAAAATTGATGCACCAAACTCTGATTTCATATCATCACCTATTATTGGGATACCTTTTTCTATAAATTTCTTTTCCCAAGAAATATCAGATGCAATAAAAACAGGAATGCAGTTTAAAAATGAAATACCTGTTTCAAGACAAATATTGGCCCAAAATTCAGTTGCTCTCTGAGAACCAACAGGAAGATAATTGACTAAAATTGATAAATTCTTTTCTATTTTATATTTATTGACTATTGAACATATTTTTTCAAAAGATATATCCTCAAACTTGTGAGGTTCGAATACATCTTCAGGTTTATATTTTGTTCTATCTTCCATATGAATAGGAAAACCATCTAATATGGGTGCAGGGTATACTATATCTGAAAACTCCGATATTTCAACTTGATGCAATGTTTTTGCACAGTTAGGCTTTGAATAAATAGCTTTACTTATACTTTTATTTATCTTTCGAACATCTATATCAAAACCTAATACAATATTAATGTCACTAGGCAAATACCCTCCAATAACAGGTTTCATTATTCCAAAATTATTAATTTTATGGCTTCGAAAATATGAAATACCTTCGACTAAACTTTTAGAACAATTCCCTAAACCAATAATACCTACGCCAATTTTTTGATTCATTTTTTTTGTTTTATTTAGATTTTGTAATACTTTATGATATCGTCAATTATGTTGTTAGAAATGACTTTATGATTTTTATTTTTTATTTTATTCATTGATATTGTTGCATCAATAGTTCTAAATGATTTTATTGCAAGATCTTGATATTTGATTTTTAACTGACTATTTAACTCTTTAAAAGTCGTAATATTTTTAGTTTTAATTTCTTTTAAAAAAATGCTCCACGTTTTAAATAAAGAAGAAGACAAATTCACTTGTTCTAAAAAACCAGATATTTTCATTATTCTTGATTTTAGTTCATCAGCAATAAAAATAGCTCTGTTTCCATATGATAATGAAACTATACCTCCATGAAGGGAAGAGCCTATGTAAAAATGAGATGCAGAAATTATGGAAATAATTTCCAAAATGCTTTTAGGCTTTTTTATTAAAGAAAAGGGTGCGTTCTTAAAATCAATTTTATCTAAAATTTCTTCATCTCCAAAACACAGGCTTAAAGAGATAAAAATTGGATGAACTCCTTGACTATTTAGCACCTTTATAATTTCATTTAGTTCTTTGTATTCATTATTGAAGTAACGTTTCTTAATATATATAACGGCAGTTTTTTTATTTCGAGGAATTTTATATTTTGAAATTATATTATCATTGTACTCTTTCATTAATAATTCCTTTGGATAAATATTATCTATTAAAAAAGCCGAATCTAAACCAACATTTATTTCAGACTTTACATTACATTCCTTCAATCTAAAATAGCTATTTAGATCTCTACAAGAGAAATATTCACTATTTTCAACCGCTAATTTTGTAATGTATTTATTTTTATCTATGATTGGTTTAGAAACTCCAATGAAGTTAAAAAAATAAGGAATATGATATTTGCCATTTAAAATATATGGTATTAAAAAAAATGAGGGATGTACAATCTTTGATAGCGTCTCATCCCCGTTATATGGTATTGCAGATGACTTTGTCCATGATATTAAATTTCCTCCTCCTACTAATAACCCTTTAATATTCTCATACTTTAAGGAGTCTTTTATTGTAATCGTAGATATGGTATCTTCAAAACGAGACTTTAAGCCAGTTGGGGACACGTGAACTATTTTATATCCAAATTGTGAAAAAAAATGCTCTATCAATAATGGGAATAACAAGTCTCCCAAATTATCAATATCATAAGATCCCCAATTTATTAACACTCCTTTATTCATAATATTTCTGTTCTAAAAAAATCTATTAGATTCTTTTTCCCTGAAAAGGGAAAATCTTTTTTAGGAGTATCAGAAGATAATACCTTATTTATCTTATTCCTTAAACTTTCTTCTGATAATTCATCCATGGGTATAGACCATATACCATCATAGTACTTGGAAATTATTTCTACTCGCATTAATTGCTCTTTCCCAGAAACACACCTCGGTATTACAATCATTTTTTTTCTCATTTCTATTAATTCAAAAATTGTATTATAGCCTGCCATACAAATCACAAATTCAGAGTTACACATTAAATCTTCAACCCTGTCTATATGAGTATAAAATCTTACTTGATGTAAAATACTATTATATTTATTTTTAATATTATCAATATCTAGTCTTGTATTTCCGCCTAAAACAATATTAAATTTAACTTCCACACTATTACATGATATCATTCTACATACAATATCAATAACTTTTTCACCGTCATATCCACCTCCTACAGTTACAAGTACTTCTTTTGTTCTATTCTCATTGTTTATTAGAATATTTGGTTCTGAATATTTTCCAATATAACCAATATGATGAACTTTGTCTCGAAATTCTGAGAATTCATAATTTTCTGATGCATCAAACAATTCTCTTTCTCCTAATATTATGATGTAATCATACAAAATATTAATTAATGAATAGTAATTATTTTTATCCCATTGTTGTTTTACTATTTCAGGAGAATCTACAATATCTCTAAGTAATAAAATACTTTTTGTATTTTGCTTTTTTAGTAGTTTTAGTAATTCCAATAACTCACCATTTAGCCCTGTAGGTCTTGAGTCAACAATAAATATATCTGGATTATAATTACATATCACCGATGCTATTATACCTTTTCGAATATCAAAAACCTCCTTTAAACTGTTTAACTTAGTCTGAGGGATTCCGTCAATATTTTTAGATATTCTTGGCAACCTGATTATATCAGTTCTATCAGGAAGTGTTTTTTCTAAATAACTATTACCTGCTAATATTAAAAAGTTAGCATCAGAAAAAGACTTAGTTAATATATGTCCTATTTTGAGCGTTCTAATAAATTGTCCTGCTCCTCGTGCACTTGAATTATATGCTAAAATATTCATTATTATCCTCCGTATAATACCATTTTCTCAATTGACAAAACAGGTTTGCCTGTCATTAACGAAATTTTTTTCGCCTGCTTGTCGCTACTTTCGATAAAGACAGTACTGTTAGCTGTCTTGAAATATTCAGCTTTAAATGATGCTGCATTACTTTTAGCTCTTCTCTCAGTGGCAGTTAGAAAAGGTTGCATTACCAAATTATCGTATTGTACACCGTATTTTTCAAGCCAAGCAACAGTTTCAGGACGCCACCGCTCAATTCTATTTGTTACTATTGAGTGTACTTTTACTTGTGGTAGAATCAAAGGTTTAACACCTTCTAATATTTCACGTCTATATTCTAATCCATCGTTATCATAAACAGTAGGATTTGTACAAATTACTCCGTCCATATCCCATGAAAATAGTTTTGTCGCTTTAATACCAGAAAAATTCCACTGGTATATTTTTTTATTATCATTTATTTCTGCATAATAATCAATTAATTCTGAAGATAGAGAATAAGCATATACTGAACATGTGTAATATTCAATATTATAAGAGTCCATAATTTTTTTTGCTCTAAACATAGCTCTGCCTTTATGAATACTGTCATCCACAAGTAGAGCCTTTGCCCCATGTGGCAAGGTAATATTTTCACCTCTTGCTCCAATATTAGCATTACCTCCTAATACTCCGCATTTAACTCCTAGAATCGTACTGATTATGGTTGCGGGTAACATTCCAGATCGAGGAACACCATAAACAACCCCAATATCTCTAGGTAGATACGGTATTATCTTATAAAAAATATCATTACTTAAATCACTTATTGATTTGAAAATCATAATATTACATTTTTAATTGTATATAGTCAGCTATGTCCTTCCACATACTATATGTTTTGAATTTTGGGTTATTATTGTTTTTTAATGTAATCTTCGATGAATTAAACAAAATACGTTCGAATTTCAGATTATAGTTCTTAGGTGCTAGATGCCGAATATCATCATCTATTAATATGTCAATTGCATGTTTTGAACACCACTCAATCTTATTTCCTTCATCTCCAATAAAAACAAGGTTGTTAATATATTGATACAAATCATTATTTTTAATCCATTTAAGTGTTAATTCTTTTTTTGTATAATTCCGTGAAGACAATAATGTTATATCCACTATTTTTGATATATTTTGTAATGCTTCTTTTACTCCTTCGACTAATTTATGCTCAATAATACTGTCATCACTATATACATCTTTTACCATTTCTAAATAAAAGTTAGTATCACGTTGCGTTATACTAATAATCTCTCTTCTCCCTATTGGACTGGATCCAATATCATAACCCTTTTGCATAAACCAGTTTCGTTTATATTCCCAAGTATCTTCAATTGTTCCTCCTATATCAATAGCAACTTTACATCTCGACATATTAATTGTGTTTTTCAAAAAAATTAATAATATTGGTTTCCAATTTCATACTATCAAAATAATAATCATATTTCCCTGTGATAAAAAGTTCATTGAATAAATGAATAACAAGTAAATTAAGTAGAACTTTAACATATGCTGTTGAATATTTTCGAATATAAGACACTTGTTTCTCTGTTAGTAGTTCAACTATAATATCTTGTTTTAACAATAAATCTACTAAATTAGGATGTCTTGAAAACAAATATTCAATATCGGTTGTGCCTCCCATTTTATACAAATATGCTCTATTTTTTGGTATTGTCCTTTCTACTTCATTCTTATAATATTGCTTCTTAAAATTAATTGAAGAAATTAACTCTGAATACAATTTAGTTTTTCTATTGAGAAATGGGTATATTGGTTGTATAGAAAAACTGTTCAAAAGTATACCACTCTTCTTTAAAATATAATCATTGTCAACATCATATTGTATATTTATACTATCATCATAGAATAAATCAAAATATATTTTCTTTGCAGAATCACTATCTAATTCAAGTGTTTTTAAAGTATTATCTGAAATATTGCAACTTATATATTTGTTAAGAATTTGATCAGCACAATCGCTTAGAAATATTGTTTTAGAATTTATTTCACTTGCTAAACTAGCGATTTCATATGCTAGAAAAAGACCTCTTTCACTAACATACCCTTCATTTCTCAATATTATTTCTGGTAATTTGTTTAGTTGATCATCTGATACAATCTTGGTTAAATGACTTATATTTTTATAAGAGCTAGCACATTTCTGAGACATGGGAATTTCATTTCTCAATTTGCCTCCAATTGTAATAGCTAAAATTTCTTTTAAATTTTCATTTTTAGATAGAGTGTCAACTACAAGATTAGAGTCATACCCACTACTCAAAGCACTTACTGTAAAGGATTTATCCTTAAGTAAAGTTATCAAGGAATTAGTTTGTTTTTGAATAGAAAATATTAGTTCCCTTTTTGCCATATCGAATGTGTAAGGATTCTTAATTTTATAATTAGCTTTTAATATTTTAACTTGCATATGCATACAGTCAAATATTAAGATTTGCCCTGGCAATAATTTATGAATTTCTGAGACTAAAGTTCTATCATCTGGAATTACACTATTTGGTTTTATACTGTAAAACCTGTCAGAAAATGGTGATAATAGAGTCTTTACAGCATCGATATTTAATTCTCTCTTATTGACATTTTTTAAAATTTCTTTTAAACTTGTCGAAAACATAAAAGATTCTGATTTAAGGGTGTAATATATTGGTAAACTCGAAGCAAATTCGTCTTGGAATAATATTATTTTTTTTGAATTTAAATCATATATAACTCCAGAAAATACCCCCTCTAATTCTTTAAATACTTTTTCTTTTTTTATTGAGTACAAATAAGCCACCAACTCGACATCATAAGAGAAATCTTTACTATATTTTTCATTTAGGACACTTATATTTGAAATATATCCAATAACAGAACAAAATATTTTTTCAGAATGAAACAAGCAATATTTCTTTGCTGTATTTTTAATTGACTCAATTCGACTAACATTCACAAAAATATTATTTAGCGAAAAACAATTAGAATGTCTAATATTATTATACTTTTTTGACTTACTATATATTCCAAATATTGAATTCATTTTTTATTTGTAAAATTAGTTATTATTCTTTATTAGTCTAGTTATTGCCTTCAATGAACAATATTGTAATTTAAAGCGTTAGTGTTAATCCACTCTTTTGTAAATTTTGGTTTGTGAGTCGGCTTATGTAATTTGCAAATGTGTGCAATGTGTGTAGGATTCCCCAACTGTTCAGAAAAGCAGAAACAGACTGGAAAAAAACTATTCTTTTTCTTGCACCAACCTTTAATCAATGAGCTAATATTTTCTATCTTACTATTCAAATTTTACAATCAGTTTTCAATATGACGGTTTCGTTCTTTTCACTTGCAGCTAACGGCTTAGTGTATGAGCAGTAGCGGAATTAAAAGCTATAAACTTCAAGCCTACACAGCTCTTAGCCAAAACTTATTTTAATTTTTCAAATTTACAAAAAAAAATGGAAATAAGGTTTGGCGAGTAAAAAAGTACTTACTTTGAGTTAAGTATCTGACCGCTATTGCTTATACACCGTGTTATGTGCCAGCCATTATTCGGATATTTGTATTTCAGTCCATTTTTTTAAGAGTAGGTTCTCAATTTCTTTTTTTTCTTTAATAGATTTATAAACTATTAAAATTGCTTTATCGTATAAGCCTCCTATGCATTTAGTTGCTATGTCTAATGAAAGTAAATATGAGGTAATTTTCATTGCTAATGATGAATATATTTTACAATCAAAAAGTACTTTGCAATATTTTAAAAATAGTTGGTAATTAAGCTCGTTAGTTTGCAGTAATTCTTGTGCTAGTTTATTCGAAATATCAGCTTGTAATAATTCACTAATTTTGATTTTTTGTTGTATTTCAGAGAGCTTTCTTTTTCTTTCTTTTGGGATAATTATTATACTATAATAGAAGTTTGACAAATTAATATTAGTCCAAGAAGTATTGCTAAACAAGCCATTCTGTTGTTTTGTAATGCTAACGAAATCCAAATTACTCGGTGTAAAACCGTTAATTTGCTTATCAATTGATTTAATTAGATTTTCTGAAGAGTTATTTTTTAAATGCAGAAAACAAAGTATAGTACTGCTTGCAAATCCATAACCTAACATTAGATTACCAGATATGGTATTTGAATAATTGAGGCAATTTTCTTTTAAGTATTTTAAAATTCCATCTTTTTTAATGTTATACTTATTAGGATAATTTATATCTTCCAATTCTGTACATTCTAGAAACTTTTTAGATTTTAAAACAAAACATTGAGCTAAATTTTCATGAAGTAGATATTCTCCAAATATTGTTATGCGACCGTAATATCTCATTAAAGTTTGATTATAAATTGATGAAAACCAACAAAATTTAAGCTGAGCTCATTTTTATTTAATTTGATTTTTAAAGTAGATTTTTCAAAGCTGGTTTTATACCAGTCAATTTCTATAAGGGTAAAGTCTTCATATGACTGAATTTTATTCTCATTAAGTTTAGAATTAGTTTTATCAGGTAAATCTACTTTTTTATCAGTTGGGCAAAACTTTAAAAAAAAGAAGTCTTCAATAAATACATTATCCATAAATGTTAATGGTGGTACAATTAATAACCGTCCTTTTTTCTTTTCTCCAAAATAATCTTTAGTTAAAATATTTTTACTAAACATTAAATCACAAAAACAATAATGACTATGACCTTCGTATTGTCCTTTTTTTCCAAAACCAAGTTCAAAGCCGTAGTCCTTATATAGATACTTATAGACTTTATTATCATCTTTTAGTTTATCTATTTCTGTTTTAATATTAAAAATCATCATTGTATTTTCCTCCAATTTAATTCGTGTAAATCAACATATTTCCATTCTCCAAATCTGCCAAACGGTATTATATTCTGTTTGGTAATTATTTTTATTGCATTAAGAGTTTTTTTATCTGAAATATTTTCAACAGGATAACTCATAGGTAAGATTAACTTCCCTCTTAATTTTAAGTTTTTAATAGATGGTACTAATTTTAAAATTTGATTTTCAATTATACTTGAATCAATCTTAATCGATTTATAACTTTTTAATTGAACCATCATAAAGTTATCATTTATTGAAAATATTCTCAATATATTTGAATCGAAATCACAGTCATAAATAAGGTTATTACGACTAAATCCTTCAGAGTATTGGAAGTAAAGGAAATATGACCCATAATATTCTAAATTAGGAACAAAATTAAATTTACAAAAAGAAAGAAGTTTATCAACAGGGATAGTTGAAATTAATTTTTTATATCTAATTTTTTTACTGTCTGTGGTTACTAAAGAATTTTTATAGTCAATACTTGAAATTTCTTTATACTTAACTATACTTGGAGTTAAATCTTTTACAGTATCATAGTATGGAGAAAGGCTATTTTTATAACCTATTCTCGTATTTCCATTTTTTGATAAATAATGATTTTTTATTTTCGCTTGTATTTGATTGAATGGTTTGTTTAAAAAATTTTCTCCCCATTGTTTTAAGCCAATACAAAGCCATTTATTTATACTATTATTTGACAACATAAAACTAGCTAATGATCCATTTTTTATTTCACCTTTTGTTAAATTAAAATTTTTCACTTCTGTATATGATACTTTTATTGATTCCTTATATTCTTCGCTATTAAACATATCTGATTTATATAAATCAGATTCCAAAACAGGAAATATTGGAAGAGGACTGAAAATAAGTGAATCTATTTCAAGTGTTAATATATCTTTTGCACTAGCATTTTTAAGCATTAAAATATCATTATGATTGTACTTTTCTAATAATTTTTTATAAGCAATAAGCGATGTAAAACCGTATCCTAAAATGCAAATCTTAGTCTGTAAAAACTCTCTACTCATCTATTTCTTTATTTAAATCTTGAATATGTTTTTTTATTGATTTTGATTTAGTGCTTGATAAAATAATATTGAATTCTTTTTTTACCATTGATTTGACTTTTATTTTTGTTTGATTATTAGCAGCTTTATAAAGTTGACATATTAAAGTAGCTCTGCTATTTAGTGTCATTTCCTTACTTAATTCAAAAATTTCATTAAATTCTTTTTCTTCAATCTTTATATTCTTATAATTGTAATTGTTAATCAATGTCTTGTAAAAAGATTTAAGAGATTGCTCCTCTTTAGAATTTAATAATCTATTTAAATCATCTTCGTATTCAAATGGTAACCCTCTTTTATGACATACAATTAAACTATTGTTTATAGCTTTTTCCTTGAGTCTTTCTTTGGTTGATTTCAAATATAAATCTGATTTTATAAAATTATCAAAATACACATTTTGAAAATTATTTAACTTCTCATTGCACACACAAAGATTAAATTTTGCAGAAGTAATTATATCATTATTTATCGGATAAGAAGTAATTTGATTTAACTCCTTTATTGCATCTTTTAAATAGTCTATTTTTTCATAGCCAATTGCTAAATATAATTTCCTAGTTAGTTCTTCTTCGTGCTCAAAACTTTCTCTTTTTAGAACTTCAATCATACTTTCTATATCAGCAATATTTTCGTAAAAAATAGCTTTTAAAATAGTTCGTTCATATAAACTCGTATGTTTATTTATTGCAACTAATTTTTTTTCTCTATCGTTAATATTTACAGGAAACTGTAACAATTGATTTGCCATTTTATTAAAAGTATTAGTTCCAAGTTTAAAAGCTCGACTTCGACGTCTTAAATACCTTTTGACAGGAACTTTACATTGGTTGCTAGAATTTTTAATTTCTATTAATTTATTTAAAAGCATCGGTATTTCATCGTATGATGAAACTGATAGCATATTTAAATGTTCATTAGGTAATCTTTCATTCTCCTGTAATATGATGAAATGATTTTGCAAAAGTCTATTTTCAAAAAGCAAATCTAATTCGTTAAATAATTTAGAAACATATTCGTCTTTCATACTGAATCCAATAAAAACTAATGTGTTTTGTGCTAAGTTTTTAAGTTGTTCGGTTGCTCTGTGTTCTTTAGAGTAAAGTTTTACATAATCTTCACTGAATATTATACAATCATTAATATTATCTATTCTTCCATGAAGATGAAAAAGCCACTCATTAGTTTTAAAAGCAGATACGATTTCTTCAACAACTTTGTATGTTACAACCTCAATTTTTGAACTTGGCTTAGATTGTTCTAAAGCTTTATCATAGTTTGTTGTAATAATTTTTCTAGAAATTTGCCATAATTTTTTATGTTCTTTCAGTTGAGAGTCATCAATGTGAATATTCACATTATCTTTTATAATTCTATAAATTTTACTTTTGTTTATTTTTCGCAAAGCATCAAAAGTTAATATTTCATCAATTATCTTGTTGTCTAAGCATTTTTTCAGTAAATTAATGTTATTATCAGTTTTTGCGTAATCTTTGATTGCCCTTTGTGCAAGTAAATTCCAGTTGGGGATATTAAGGCTTTGAGAAAAACCTGCACCAACAAAAAATATTAATTTGTCACAAGCAATTGCTTCTTTTATTTCTTCAGGAATACTAATCATTTATAATATTTAATAATTTATTGTGTAAAACTGTATTACTTGCAACAATTTGGGAAGAAAAGTAATTAACTTTTTTATTCCAATCTGTTATTTTTCCTCCTGCTTCTTCTAGGATTAATTTACTTGCTGCAATATCCCAAAATTTACAAGATGCATAGACTCTTGCTTCACATCTTCCTGAAGCAATATAACACATATCTAGAATAGAAGATGAGAGGATTCTCATATTTTTAATAGACTTACTTAATTTTATGTAGATTAATTCCTTATTATGTTTTTCAAAAGAAGAATATCCAGACATCAAAATTATAGATTTATCCAAAATATTATTTTGTGAAACTTTCAAAGGCTTTCCATTTAAAAATGCACCTTTACCTTTTTCAGCGTAAAACAACTCTTTAGAGAAGGGGACAATAACACCTGCAAAAACAGCTTCTTTATTTTCCCAATAAGCAATTGAAATACAAAACAAAGGTATTCCCTTAAAAAAATTCATAGTACCATCAATTGGGTCAATTATCCAAGTTGGATTATCGGTAAGTACTGAGTTTGATTGGTTTTCTTCTGAAATTATTGGATGCGTAGGATAACAGTCATTTATTTTTTCGCAAATAAAATTATTTATTAAAACATCTTGTTTGGTTAATATTTGATTAAAGTCTATTTTGTTATTTGATTTCTTAAACTTTAGAAAAACAGATTTTGTAAATTCAGACATTAATAACTCCCCCGATTCATATAGGATATTTGTAATTAATTCTTTCATTAATTTTAGTTGTGTTTTTTATTTGGTTGCGCATGACATACAAATATACGCAATATATATTGAAGTTTTAAAAAATCCTCTAAAAAAGCATAAAGAATATAGATAGTTTGTCAACTCTGAAAATAAAACTTGCGTATTTGTTGTTGTGTTATTCTTTACGGAAAAAAGTAATGCAAAATACGCAAATTATGGACTTATCTTTATATTAGTTTTCATTTGAAACATTATGGAAAAGAAGTAGTTTGGATACAATTTCCCTATTCTCTTTTTTTTAAAAATGCACTTAGAAATTGTTTTTAATCTGTAAAGTGGAGTAAGACGTATAAGTCTTCGTATTTGCTAGATTTACTTACTGTTATAAAAGAATAAAATCTACTTTACAAAATAATAAAAATCACAACTGAAATTTTTCATTAGAATCAAATTGCCTTGCAGAATTCTATTGACACACTCTATCTAAAAACATATAGCAAACATGCCATAAGGTTGCATGTGAATGAGTTTTTGTTTTTGCTAAAATTATTGAAAAACACATCTGTTAATACTTTAATTCCAGGGAAACTTAAAAATAAAGCAAAAAAATCAACAATGGATTCAAAAATCAATGCAATCAAGTTCTATTTTGAACAAGTTTTACATCAGTCTAAAGTGTTTTTTAGCATCCCTTGTCCTAAAAAACTAAAATATAAGGTAGTCGAAATACTCAATATTACAACCAAGCTAAAGCATCTTTTAATCCTGAAGCTATATTGTGGAATGGGACTTCGTGTCAGCGAGATCGTAAATATTAAAATAGAAGATATTGATAGTAAAAATACGCGAGTGATAATCCGTAGTGCAAAAGGAAAGAAAGTAATTAAGAAGTGCGCAAACGGTATTTAAGAACGCAATGCAAAAGGTGAAAATTAACAAAACTATTCTATTGGTATTTACAGATTACGTCACAGTTACGCTACTTATTTGATAGAAAGTGATACAGATATTTCGAAATCTCAAATTAAAAGTCCATTAGATAGTTTATAGAATTATATTTTTGTTTTTAAGTAAAAAAAATACACATTAATGTGAATAATGGAAAAAAGACGGTAGTTAGAAATGCTACTGCAATAGATGATTTATTGTCTATCCCCTATATTAACACATCAAGGGGATTATAATTTTGATGGGTTTCTTGATGTTTTGGTTAATTGGAGGGGAGGCGGAACTTGTTGTGAACCAAGACTACAACTGTTTTTCTTTGACGGTAAGAAGTTTCAAAAAACAGAGGTTTTAGGCTATGCTTTGACAGATAAGACCATAACACGCAACCCCGAAGGTAAATATCGGTTTACAATGCTTGAAGATGACGATGAGGGGGAAG
>PDWI01005878.1_pt1 | contig 15635 bp, 19 predicted proteins | sample 1430891 | NCBI WGS metagenome assembly PDWI01 (sample SAMN01162508, study PRJNA174530) | Oral metagenome, whole genome shotgun sequencing project. | biome: Marine environment; feature: Marine mammal; material: Swab sample of the gingival sulcus; isolation source: swab sample of gingival sulcus... | reverse complement strand
GCTTTATTAGCCACTACTTCGCTTCCGTTGAAGCCCCAATATTTAGGACCGTTAGGCTTTGAAGATTGTACAGGAAGAGCTTTCCCACCTATGTACTTTGCGAGCATTTCTGGATCACAATCCATAATTGAGAAAGTTAACTTTGGAATTTTCTTGGTTTTCTTACGCACCTCAGGCGCTGCTTGCCCTTCTTCTCTGTGTTCAGTAACCTCGGAAGCTTCCTGAGATAACTTACACGTGTTTTCGTAGGTTTTACCCAATTTAGCCAAAGAGGAAGGCATAACACCGCTTGGCGCAGCGTCTCCTACTTTTATTTGACTTAAACCTATTGTAATAGTTGCCATCTTATGTTAATTTTTAGTTTTGTATATTCCAGAAGAGCCTAATATTTACACAATGCTGATTGATGTCAGAGAACCGAAGTACTTTTTGGTCTTCTATAACCACCTTCAGTCCTGGTAAATTGGCACTTCTTAATATTCCCATTATCTCAGTTGATAATGCTTTTAATCTTTTACTATTTTTCTTATACTGCTTATCTCCTTCTATACTGACGTAACTGTCAGGCACATAAATATTCACATTCGAACGTCCTATTTGAGGGAGGTGTTCCTGAGTCAGAGAAATAGTGTTGTAAGTGATGTCCTCCTTTTGGGAGTTTTCAGGACGATCCCCATCTTCGTAACATCCGCCATTATTGCCTGCTCTGTTATCTTTGAGTAGGCCGTATAGGATTTCATTGGTGTCAAAAGATGTTTTCATGCCTTCTTTATCGCTTTATTTATTTTCTCTATTAACTTAGGAGCCTCTCTTAAGGCTAAAAATTCTGTTGAGGTTAGAACATCTCTTCCTTTCGCTTCTAGATACACCGTGTAGTGCATTCCTGCTACGAACACTATGTACAAACCTCTGTAGTTCTTTGCGACTTCTCGAGCTAATTTTTTCCCTTCTTCGACCCCCTTCTGGTTCCCTAGTACTTCTTCGAAGTTCTCGTGTATGGCTACTCCGTTCTCAAAAACAGTATAGCCTGTTGAACTTCTAGCAGCACCGGTTCTATCAGTATAGCCGATACTAGGGGGGATTTCTCTTGCATGGATAATACACTCTTCGCCTAATCTTTTCAGAAATTTTATTTGCCATTTCCTGACTTCGGCTAAAAAAGCTATCTTCCTTTTCTCAAGATCTTCTTTCTTTAGGTTACTCTTTAAAGCCACAATCTACAATGCAGTTGCCCCTTGTCAAACTTTAGAACTGTACCTCTTATTCTGGTATCCTCTCCTTCCACATCGTTTGCGATTAGCACTTCTTCCCCTTCTTTAACTGAAGGGCAGGAGCTTGGGAGAAATACCAAAGATGTATACTTCCTAAAAACCCCTCCGGCAGTCGCCACTTCTGCCCCTTTTCCATTTGTTTCTTCTCTACATTTGGATAAGAACTTCGACGTTACAGGATTTTCTACCCAAGATCCTGTATTATCTTGGGTAGAGTCTCCCGTGCCAAGGACTATTAGAAAATGCGGATACTGTTCTACCATAAATCTGAACAATCTCTTATAGTTTCCTCTTCCTCTAGCACGTTCGGTTTATTTAACTCAGTGCAAAGAGCAGAGTAGTATAATTTTACAGCTTCTACGTTCCAACTAAGAGAATACCCTCCTTCGCTCACATTCTGAGTTGCGGCTTTTAGTATAACTGAGAAGCGACTATAGATCGCGTTATCGCAAGCTTCAATATCGGCTTCTCCGTTTCCTTCTAACCCGGCTTTCATTAAAATGACATCTATATCATCTTCTGAAAGACTTAAACCTGAAAGTGCCTTAGTTAAATATTCCTTGTTGGTGTGTGCCATTCTCTCGGTTTTTATTTAGTCCAGCTCGTTGAGTTAGTCTGCATCAACAGTGAGCGACCACTTAATACCCAAGCAGGGAAAGCATTAGCTATACCCTCTGTGACTTCTTTCACAGGACTCTCCTGAGAGTACTTTTTCACTAATGTGTGACCGTGCATCACTTTAAGAGCATTGCTGCCTGGCATTGCCTTGGCGTCAATAGGTCTCTTCCAGTAAGTGTTACCTAACACCTTGCTCTCAGAAAATAACATAACGTCATCCTCGAAAGGATTTGAGGTCTCACGAGATCCATCAGCTAACTCAAGAGTAATATCTTGATCGATTATTACAATCTGTAACCCTTTGAAAGTTTCTGATTTCTTTGCCAGATACGCATTCACATCAGCTACTCCTGGAGTCTCCATAACGTTAGCAACATTCTGTAAGAAAGAAGCACATCTTTTGTAAACTTCTTCTTGTGCTGCAAACTTTTCGAAAGTCTCAGGATTCATAAACAAGAATCTATATCTCGCACCGATAGATTTTCCGTATTTCAACGCTTTCGGAATATCTACAGATAGAGGTTTTCCTGAATTTCCTAAAGAGTATGATGTTTTCACACCTACTTTTTGCTTCGAGTCCATTTGGTAGTCCACGTCATACTCAGTTACAACAGAAGAGTTGTTACTGTTTGTAAACTTGATCTTACCTAATGAAATTTGGCGTAAAGCCACCCACTCAAGTCGAGAAGCTACACCATCCCAACAGAACTTAGTGTCTTCTGCCCAGAACTCTACAAGAGCTTTCAAGTCAGGATCACTGGTTGCCATAGCTACGGCGATATCATACTCCGTCAACTCGTCCTCAAGCATTTCTCGGGAGATCATTATCTTAGGAATGTCCCCTTGTATGCGAGAAATTGCCTCTCGAGTCTTTTTGTCAGGAGTTGATCCTCTTGACACTAAGTCAGCCGCTATTTTCAACCCTGCTTGCGCTTCAAGAGTTTTCCACTCTAAGCGCTTCGTTTCTTTCAAAGGGAATAACGTAGGATAGTAGAAAGGTTTCAAATCATACGTATGCACGACTGCCCCCATATCCTTCTCGTTAAGCCCTGCCATCAATGTTTTTTGTGCCATCTTATACTGATTTTATAAATTAAACATAAGCGACACAAGAAAGTGCCTTCTCTGCCTCAGCTGTTATCGCTGGAGCATTACCTTTTCTCACTACAGCCATCACCCAAGCATCTGTAAACAAGTTATCTTCTTGTACAACACTGTGAGTGCTTCCCACTACAGCTTTAGGCTCTACTTTCGCTTTCTTGGTCTTACCAGAAGCTTCAAAAGCGATAGTTCCTGCGGCCACAACAGCTTCTAAAGTCTCCTCTAGGGTGATAATGTCTTTAGCCACATCGGATTTATCAATCTTAACGATAGCTTTAGCTGCGGATTTTCCGTCGGAAAAATTATCTCCTACTTGGAAGTGATGCCCTTTTTCCACCTCATAGGTAACTGCAGTAGCATTCGCTTCAGTCAGTACCTTTACAGATTTGCACACTTCGTACAAACCATCAGAACCTACTCCGATAGGCGTACCCTCCATAAGCACGCGACCACCGAGATTCGCTGTTTTCACTGTTACCCCTCCTGGGATATCAGCGACACGATGAAGAATGCATTTTCTTGCTCGTGTGTCTTTTTGTCTTTTAATTCTTAAAGCCATTTGTCTTTAAATGTTGGTTATACCTCTTTTCCGGAGAACTTACTATCCTCCTTCTTCTGATCTTCGAGGTAGTCTGCCACACCTGAAGAAACACCGTCTTCTGTCTTCTTAGAGAACATAGGGCCTTCGTGACCGCCTAACTTCGAATCTGCTAAACTTTGATTGGCCGAAGCGATATCTGTTTCAGTCTCTTGCAAATATTCATTAAAGGCCTCCTCAGATTCAAAATTCATTCGGTTGAAATCTTTCAAAGCTTTTGCTTTGAGAACATCATCCTTACAAACGCTTAATTTCTCATTGAGGGCATCTAATCTTTGCTTTGCAAGATTACCTTTTTTGTAACCGTTCAGTTCATCCTGTAGAGGTTTAACAGCCTCTGCCACAGCAGCTTTTATGATGTTTTCTACGTCACCTTTACCCGGTTCGGGTTTAGATTCAGGCTTAGTTCCTGCTGTCTTTTCCTTGAAATCATACTTCTTTCGAAGATTACTCTCAAAAGTCTTATTGCCTTCAGTCACCTCTTTGTCGACTTCTGAACGGTACTCCTTGACAAAACTTTCAACCTTTTCTTTAGTTAAAGTTTTTACAAGGTTTGCTGCTTCTTCTTCGGTTGTTGCCTGCAGAGATAAGGCTCTAGCTAATTGCGCCAATCCGTCTTTGCGCACGCCTGCAAAAGTAGTTAGCAGTAGTGCTAGAATGCTTTCGTACATAGTATCAAAATTTAATCATTAATAATCGGTACGAAGCTATAAGATGTATTATTATGATACAAATATAGTTCTGATAAGTTATGATTGAGTTATGATTTTAGAAAAAAAATTCACTTTTATAGTGAATTGTAGGATTATTTTAGTATCTTTGTACTAATTGCACTAAAAACAGCCAAAGACAAGGCTGGCCATAAACCGAAAAGAGAACCGTTAATATGAAGGTGAGACATCCGGGCAGCTTAGTAGAGAACGAACTAAAATCAAAAGGAGTAACTCAAAAATCTCTTGCTGAAAAAATAGGAGTAAAACCTTCTTTTTTGAACGAGCTTATCAAGGGGAGGAGATCTATAACCGTAAAAACAGCGCTTATGTTAGAAGGAGGATTAGGAATATCTGCAGAACTTTTACTAGAAACTCAAATGAAATACACTTTGAGTAAGGAGCGCCTGAAAATAAAAACAAGAAATAAAACATAACAGAAAAAATATGAAAGGAGCGATATTAGGAGATATAATAGGATCAAGATTCGAATTCAACAAATGCCAAGAGGCTAAATTTGAGCTGTTTCATAAGGATTGCAGTTTTACAGATGATACTATATGTTCTGTAGCTACAATGGATTGGCTAATGCGAGAACCTCGTCCGTCCTACTCGGTAGTACTACGAGAGTGGTGCAACAAATTCCCACATCCTATGGGGGGATACGGAGGGAGATTTTCAAGATGGCTAGTGTCTCAAACTTCAGAGCCTTATGGCAGCTGTGGTAATGGCTCTGCTATGCGTGTGAGTCCTGTAGCTTACTGGTCGGAAGAAGAGGACGGAGTATTAGCTCTCGCCGAGAGAACAGCAGAAGTAACACACAATCACACGGAGGGAATAAAAGGAGCTCAGGCTACAGCTCTCGCTATCTTTCTTGCTAGGAAAGGAAAATCTAAAAAAGATATAAAGAGAGCAATAGAAGACCGGTTTAGTTATGACCTTTCTAGGACTTATGCTTCTTTGAAGGACACTTACGAATACACAGAACTGTGTCAAGAAACAGTACCTGAAGCTTTAATCGCTTTCTTAGAGAGCTCTAATTTTTATGATGCGATCAGAAAAGCCGTGTTGTTAGGAGGAGATTCAGATACACTGGCTTGCATAACAGGTTCTATAGCTGAGGCGTTCTACGGTTTGCCTGAAAATGCTTCAAAAACAATAGTCTCCTATACGGGAGTAGGACCTTTGTTCGAAAAAGTATCTCAATTTTACCAAACTTTACACTTTAAAAATCATCAACGATGAGTTACGAAATATACAAATACTTTAAAGGGGAAAAGTCAAATCCCTTCGATGCGAAAACTCAAAACACCACCCACGCTTTTTGGGATTATGAAGAGAAGTTCGAAAGGAAATATACTGCTGGAGATTTTACTAAAGATCTTTGGAATACCGCTACCTCTACTGAGGCTGAATTAGAAGAAGCTCTGAATCCACCTAAAAAAGATAAACTTTTTCGGTTGTGGCTCGAGGGGCTTATTGATAGTCTAGCAGATAAGTATCAGGCCTCTCCTGAGGATATACTGAGGAGTTACCTAAACCCTAAGGCTTCTGACTAACAACTTCCATGTCGATATACCACTTATTATCTGTAAACTCTACTTTGGTGATTCGCATAGCGGTGTTCCTTTGTAGAAGCATCTCCATTTCTGATTTAAAGGCGTCAGCAGGGGTAATGCCATCCCATTTGTATCCTGATAGACTTGCTCCATACTCACTAAAAGGCTCGCAGTATAACATTTGAGTGCCTTTAGGGCAGTAGATGTTATAAATAACTTCTTTGTTAGAGAAACCTTTACCTTTTACAGCTGAGCAAGAGGAAAAAGCTTTCTCCGTGACTATTTTACCTACCAGTCCTGATGTGTTTTTAGATAAGGTTAATCCTAATAGCTGCTCAGCTCCGTATCTAGTAACTCCTCTTTGTATCCAAACATCAAAATCATATCTAGATCTTTTTACAGCTTTCGTCAATCTGTTTATGTCTTTCTGTGAATCATATTTCCCTAAATACTGCCCTGTGTATTTCAAACCCCTCAAAGGCTCATTGATGTAAGAACTTCCTGCTGTATATCGGTATGCTGCTTTTCTCTCGTCTAGAGTTAGCCCTCTCCAAACTTTACTGCAAACGCCTCTGAAAGCTTCGTCAGCTTTCTCTGAACTCTGCTTTTCCCAAAAGGCTTTGTCTTTTCGCTTATTTGAGTATGCCGATTTAGGGAATTCAGTTTTGTTAGCCGCTTTTCTGTTCTCAAGACTATTTATCTTCTTAAAAGCTTTACCGATTAGCGCTTTAGCCTCCTCGATATTCCCTAGCGTTTTCGCTTTCTGTATCTCTTCATACTGCTTCTGTAGTATAGAACTCTTCGAGCCTTTTAGGTATTCGTTAATGAAACTTATATCATTGGTTAACGTCTCAAAAGCTAGTTTATTCTCAGCGATGTTAAGTTGTTGCTTATAGGCTTCTTGAGCTTCTTTCCAGGTATCATATTTCTTGTTGTCTTCTACCCACTGTATCTCAAATTTTAATTTTTTGACAAGTTTTGATAGAGGGAGACCTTTCCAAGATTCCATTTTATCGGAGACAGCTTTGTGCAACTGGGTAAGTGCTGCCAATCCATAAACACTAACTAGGCTTTTAGCGTTCGGAATAAGTTTACCTATATTCTTGATCTGCTTTTGATTCTGTTCTACTTTCTTCGCGAGCGCTCTGGCTGCCTCTCGTATATTCTTATATCGCTGTTCTTTTATGAGTTGTTCGACGAGAGAAGTATCTAAGGCGTACCGGTTCTTGGCAACAGAGATAATCCGCTCAGCAGCCTTGATAGTGTTCACTCTAAATCTTGCTCTATTAGCCCAACGTTCACGAATGAGTTTCTCCTCAGCTCTTGTGCGTTTTCTCTCGATCTGTTTTTGCACTTTCGAGGACTCCGGGTGTATCAACCCTTTATGCAGTAATCCATCTTTGAAATTGTCTCGGATAAAATACGGAGATGATTTCCACCCTTTCTGACGGTCTATATTCTGTTGCACCCAATCTTTAAACTGCTGAGGCACGTCATCTATAACATTTTTAGCTTCAAAAGTTCGATAAGTTTTTCCGTACAAAGCAGATCTAAAATCTGAAAGCATCTGATCCTCCATATCTTCGAGAGACGCAAGTATGGGAATAGCGTAACACATACACTGAGGGTGCCATCCTACCCATTTAAACCATTTAGGGTATCTCCCTTTGAGGCTCTCGCACACTTTACAGTTACACTTATCCTCTCTTTGGGTTCTCTTGATCTCAAATCCTATTACGAAATCAAGAGACTGCCACCGTAGCCAGTCCGATTCTCGGTAACTTCCGTTAATCTCTGTACGAGTAAGTCTTTGAGCATTTCGTGCAGAGCTTTTATAAACTCCTCTTCCTGGATGGAAAGCTTTAGCTGCAGAAGAAGCTACTAACGCCCCGTGTTTATCTCTCACTCTTCGGAATAATTTATCAGGGTCTTTTAGATTACGTTTCACTTTGGAGGCTATCTGAATAGCAGATTTCCCTTTTCCGATTCCTTCATCAAGTCCGAATTCGATTTGCTGTTGAAAATGCCTAGAAGTTTTCCAGACGCGTTCAGATAATCCTAATCCTCCTACTTTTCTTTTTTGAAACTGCTTTAAAGCATCAAGATTCTTATCTTGCATTTGCTTCAGCTGACTCCTAGTAAGCTTTGTGGTATCGAATATTGATTGGATAAAAGCTTCATTTTTCTCACAAGAAGCTAACCATTGCTGTTCTACGCCTTTGTTTATGAGCTGGATATTCCCTCTATTGAGCTTCACGAGAATCTCTTTTACCTTGGCTGCAGTTCGAGGGTAATCTCTGAAAGAAAAAGGTTTAGAACTATCGAAAGTAAGATTACTAGCTAAGATCGAGAATTCTAAAGAAGCTGTATCAAATAACTTGTCTACAGCTCTAGCATAACGCTCCGTGGTTATGTAGTGCTGTACATCAAAATCGGTTATTTTTATAAGCTTCTTGGGCATTACTCGATACTAGGCTCTCCTATATGAAACATAGAAGCGCTTGAAGTTTCTTGCTGCAGAGTGATGTAATCCTCTTCCGGATTCTCAACTAAATTCGCTTTCTGCATCGCTGCTTTCTGTGACATCACAGGTTTTCCTCCGCTCGCTTCCACCCATTTCTGTATAGCGGCTATCTCGTCTTCCATCATATATGGAGTGACTGAGATATCAACTTCTAACTGCTGTGAAGCATCTTCTAAAGAAGTGTCAAGATACCCGATAAAAGACTTCAGAATACTAACTCTTCTCTCGAGAAACTCATCGAATATCTCTAACTTATCTTCAACTTTTAGGTGCGCATCCATAAAAAGAAGTTTTAAAGCTACACCACTGATACTGCCTAAGCCTTTAACTGATTCGAAAGATATATCCGGATTCTGAGTGATCATATTTATCAGCTTCAAAAGCGTTTCTATCTCTAATTTCACGGCTTCCGGTGCGTGTTGCCAAGAGAGATACTTTGCTTCTGTATCTTTATCTCCTTCGAGAATGGCGCCGCTTTCTCCTTTCTTCGAAAACCCTAATATTTTACCCTTCACGAAGATTTTTGGAGCCGAGTGATAGTCATTAGTATCTGCGAAATTCGAAAGTAAAAACTCTAACCGGTTAATTAGAGAATCTACATCTTCTGTCTCAAAATGCTCCTGTCTTGCATAAATGATAGGGATTTTCCCAATAGCTAATGTTTTCGGATAGCCATCTACTAATTTGAATTCCGCTCCTTCTTGCTTCCACAAAGTATGCTCTTCGTCCGTGTAAGTCTCGAAGCATGTAACACTTTTTCCATTTTCTTCTATGTGAAATTCCCTCGAAAAAGCTACCATATCTCGGTTTTTATCGAAATAGGGATAAAGCGTGTCTCCTTCTTCCGGGGAAAACAAAACGCTTCTCAGTTTATACTTCATCGGTTGCCCATACGCTGAGTGATTAGAGGCTACCGGATACCAAAGTTCGGCGCACTCCTTGAATGCGAAAGTAGCTCTAGCAGCTCTTTTATTCAGGCTCTTCTCTTTGGCTTTTTTTAGGATTTTCTTTAGTATATCAAGGACCTTTTTCTCAGCTTCATTCTGAGGCTGGGCTGTATATTCTACAGGATTCCCAAAAACGAAAGCTGCAGAACGACGAATGATAAGCTTTTGCAGAGCGACAGCTATCCTTGCGACCTTTTCTTCTCTAGTTTGTCCTTCTCCCTCTGCTGAGGAAGCTGTTACTCTCTTTGCTGAGGTTCCTTTTCGTGCCTCCCTTACCTTCTTGTTAGGGCGGATAACCGGATCATTGACATCGTGGCGTTTGATATCGAGCGCTTTATTTGCTGCTTCAACATCGGGTAAACTTTTAAGTCTACCTGATTTCAGATCCTTGATAACATCTTTGATCTCTTCCTTTTGGGTTATGTCTGCTATTTTCATACTTCTAAAAATATCCTGTTAAATCTTGAGCTTCTGTACTCTCATATTCGAAATACATACGCATAAGCATCAAATCTCGCCAGTCAGGCGAACAGCCTATGTTCTTTTTTATCTCTGCTTTGGGTATGATTTCAAGCTTTCTGTCTGAGTCAGACTTATAAGTCTGTAGACCTTCTTGTAGTTCGAGAGTAATTTGTTCTCTATCTTCTTCAGAAAGTTCGGCTTCTATACCGATCTCATTAGCGTTTATCTTTTCCGCCAGTTTATAAGCGCATTGTGTTTGTAAATTCTTATAGTTCTCGTCGTTTAGAGGTTTAGCGCTGTTTGAAAAACCTAATATTTCGCAATTATCCACTACTCCTCCTCCTACACCGTCTTCATCGGCAATACATCGATAACTCGGGATGCCGTATTTTATCCTCAAAGCTTGTATAGCCTGTTGTATATCCGTAGTTTTGCTAATGTCAAAAGACAGTGTTTCGCACATAGACATATTGTTCCAAACTGCTATTCGAGCCTTGTCACTTCCAAACCTAGCGATATCTGCAGTTAGGTAAAATTCAAAACTTCGCTTTGCTAGAGGGTTTTTAAACATTTCGAGAATAGCTTCATACCCGCACATAGCGTTAGGATTATCATCATAATCCCAATTTCCTTTTAACAGCCTTTCTTTTTTGGTCTTGTCTTGCGTCGATTTTAGAGCCTCTATATAATCTTTTTCGATAAAAGGGTTCTCCTGTACGAGACAGTCGAGATATTGCTGGTAATCGGCTAAATTTCCCGTCAAAGAAGGTTTGTAAAACGTTGTGTACATCCAATTCTTCTTAGGGTTACACGTGATGAATATTTTACGTAGAAGCTTATATTCATCGTTTAAATGTCTTCCTACACGAGTTTTCAGCGTATCATAAGCTCCGAAATTGATTTCACCACCTTCTTCTATCCATCCTCCTGTATATTCAACAGAACCGTATCGCTCATAGAGAAGATCCGAAGGTAAATATCTTAGATCCAAGAGATCAATGCGAGAACCATTAGCAAAAGCTATAAAGTGATCCTGTCCATTGTATTTGTAATCTGTTCCTTCCTTAAGCCCGTAAGCTTTACAGACTTTTAAAAAAGTGATATAGGTTGAATCTCGGAGTCGCTTCAACTCTTCCCGTCCGATAAACCATTTTGTTCCCGGATAGGAGAGAGCCGAGAAAGTCAACCAGGCAGCACCGGTCCAAGATTTAGCACCTCCGGCTGCACCTCCATATAACAGTTCGGTAGTGGTCTTATCGGTAAGGATCTGCAAAGCTTTCTCTTGCTTCTTATGCTTTTTTCCGTCTTTTGTTGTAATGAAATCAAATATCCCGCGCTTAAACATCTCTACACGAGAAGCTAATAAGGGAGAGGAGTGTGTCGTAGTACTCTCCATTACTCATTACCTCCTTTCGCTTTTTCGAGTAGTGCGTGATACTGCTTTAACTCTTCGTCGTTTAGATTGCTTAAATCGGTCTCTAGTGAAATACTGTTCTTGCTCTCAACTTTTTCTACTAGACCTAATTTCCTGGAAACAATATTAGCATTAAAGGCGTTAACTAACGCGCCTTCAAACTGTTGCGTCTCTATAACTTCCTCTATTTGCGTGATGACCGTAGCAAAATCATCATCTTTGCAGCGTATCTTGAACTGGCGAAAATAGGCACTGTTACACCCTAAATAGATGCACAATCCTGTGAGAGAATAAGGGCGTTGCGTCGGTATTTTAACGATATTTCCCGCAAGAGCTCCGCTTTTCACCGCTTCATTCTTCTTCCAAGGGTGATTATCACACCAGGTGAAATATTCACAAGCAGCTTCCCACATAAGTTTAGGGGAAGCGAATAGTTTATCTCTACCGTGTCTACTTCTTAATTTCCAAAATTTATTTCCTCGAGGAGCTGCCATTTTTTTAGGTGAAAATTTGCTGTTTCAGCAAATGTAAACCTATGTATTATTATAATACAGTTTTACAAGGAAAAGTTATGAACGAGTTATGATTTCTGTATTTTAGAAAAAGCTTTTTTTGCTATCTTCTGAAAATTTTTATTGTGTGAAAACTCTTTTGGATATTCATCAAAATACCTTTCTATTGTTTGGTTAGATCGGTTTAAAAGTTTAGCTATATCATTCAAGTTTATCCAGCGAATTGCAATATTAGCAAACAGCATACGGGCGTAATACAAAGCCAAACTCCTTTTCCGTTCTCGGTAAGAGGGGAGAAGAAGTCCGGTAGCCTCGTAGACGGCATTTTCTACATATTTGATCGCTTCTATAGCTTCATCTTCCTCGTGAAGGATGGTCTTTCCAGTCTCTTTAGCTATTTGATATTCTATCCTTGCTCCTTTGGATTGAGTCCAATTTTTCTGCAGGTATATTCCTTCGCACTCGAATAAAAGTGCAATATCCGCTAACATGTGTTCGTGCCAAGGGACATCTTCTGGTAGACCGTTAGATAAAGGACTAACGGGGACTAATCCTAGCGCTTCTAGTAGGTTTTCTACTTCGTTAAAATTCTTAGAGTATTGCTCTTTTGTGAGCCCTGATATTTTTCCGGCGATGTAAATTTTCATATAACTTCTGCATTTTTAATTCTTCTTTCAGCTCTCTGAGACACTATTGGTATTTTCGTATCTGTGCTTTTACCGCGCTCATTAACGCATCTTGGCTCTCTTTTTTACCTTCTAAAGCTTTCAAAACATCCAAATCTATAGATCCCTCAATTACGAGATGGAAAACTTTCACGGGGCGTGTTTGCCCTTGTCTCATCAATCTTGCAACAGCTTGTTGGTAGAGTTCCAAACTCCAGGGAAGACCGAACCAGATCATAGTGCAACCTCCTTTTTGTAGATTCAAGCCGTGTCCCGCGCTAGCCGGATGGGCAAGAAGCAACTTGATCTCTCCTCTGTTCCAAGCCTTCATATCCTCGGGAGTTTTTAGTTCTCTGACGAATTTCCCTATTTTCTTAGATTTCGTAATTCTGGATAGGTCGTGCTTGTAACTGTAAAAGCAAAGGATAGGATCTCCCTGTGCTTCTTCGACAAGTTCTTCTAGTACTTCCAGCTTACAATCATGTATGTGCCTTACGTTTCGTTCTTCGTCATAGATAGCCCCATTCGCAAATTGTAGTAGCTTATTCGCTAAAGCTGCAGCATTTACAGCCGTTACGGCTCCTTCTTCCTCTTCCTTTTGTAAAAATTCTAACACTCGCTCTCGGGCAAAACTGTCATAAGCATTCTTGGTTTTCTCGTCCAATCGTATGTTAATCGTTCGGTCAATTTGTGAAGGGAGATCCAAATAATCTCTAGCTTTCATACTCACGCAAATATCTCCTATCTTCTCGTATATCCTTTCCTCAGCCCCTTTTTGCATGTGGTACTTATACACCACATGTCCATTTTTCAAACCCTCGGTACAATATTCGTGACGGAAACCGGTAATTGTTTTACCCAGTCGCTCACCTCTGTCTAGAAGATACATCTGCGGCCATATATCGACTAATCCGTTAGGCGCCGGAGTCCCTGTAAGTCCCACGGCTCTTTTGAATAGAGGGCGCACCTGTCGTAAAGCTTTAAACCGTTGTGCTTTTGCACTTTTGAAACTTGAAAGCTCGTCAATAACTAACATATCGAAAGGCATATAACCTCCTCCGAAATGAGACACTAGCCAAACCACATTCTCTCGATTAATGATGTAAATGTCCGCCTCTTTTTCGAGAGCTTTCTTCCTCTGCTTCTCTGTTCCTAGAACTAGAGAATATTTCAAATGCTTGAGGTGGTCCCACTTCTCTATCTCATCCGGCCAAGTATTCAGTGCTACTGTCTTAGGCGCTATCACAAGAATTTTATTCACTTCCAAACGATCGTACAAGAGTTCTTCAATCGCAGTTAGAGTGCTTATAGTCTTTCCTAAACCCATATCAAGGAATAATCCGGCTTCCGGATTATTGATGATGTGTTGTACAGAAAATTCTTGATAGTCGTGTAAATTCGTTCTGTCCATTAGTTCAAATTTTCTAATTGTCTTGTTAGCTCATCTAAAGATTTCAAACTATCCACAACGCTAACCTTAAACCCTAACGCTCTTAGTTTGTTGATCTTCAATTTTTGCAATTTCGTGGGCTTTTTTAGCGGACTTTTCAGTTCCACCCACCAAGTTTTTCCTCCTGGTAGCAGTACCAGCCTGTCAGGGAAGGCTGTGTCGAAGCTGTTATGGTACTTTAAGGCTAATCCTCCGAGTTTGTTCACTCTTCTGATTAGATTTTTCTCTAGTACTTTTTCAGTGATTCCTTTATTCATAATAAACTCAGATTTCTAAACCAGTCGTAGATTAGATTTTTCTCTTCTAAATCGTACCCCCACCGGCCTGTCACCATAAAAACAAATGGCAGAGAAATGAACATAAACAGAAGCACAATAAATGCAAATGGTAATGTTAATCGGATTAATCCTATTCGCTTCTTTTTCTCCACGTAGTAAAATTCAATACCTAGTTTCTTAAATCTGTTGGTTATTTCCTCGTTACTTACACTCTTTAGCTCAGGGAATATTTTCTCAAAATTCGGCAGATATGTAAACCTGCTATATCTCAATCTTATCAATTTTTTATATAACATTTCTCGCGGATCTTAATTTGACTTTATTTCTAATTCTTTTCCTGTAATTGCTCGGTATACGTTTTGAAGTTCGTGGACATATTCGACTGTCCTTACAGATGTCTCTTCATATATTTCAGCGATAAAACGACCACATCTGTTAAGGATAGATAATTTAGTTTCGTTTCCATAGCTTTTACTTTCGTTGTCGTAAAACAATCCTAATTTCAACAACCACTCTTCTGTTAGAGGGATAGCTTCTACCTCATCGAATTCAGTGAGGGGCTTCTAGGGATCCTTCGTATTTTGTCTTTTTAGAAATCCCAACTTTCTTTTTACTTACGATCTCTACTTGGGCTATCCCTTCTTTGTAGATCACATAATTTCCAACTCTTAAATCTTGTGCTTTTAAACTTTTCATATTTTTTTTACTTACCTATTGTTTATTTCATTTTTTTTCTTATCACATGCGCACACACGTGGCGCGAGCCTTATACCCGTTTAGCATACATGTATGTTGTATATTCTTAAACCTATATATGCTATACGTATAAATGCTATATATTATAATTATTAGTAGTCTTAGTAGTTTTCCTTTGTATCTCATTGTTTCATAGTTTCTTAATGCGCTACTATCTGTATTTTTATTGGTAGTTTTTAGTAGTCTTAGTAGTTTTTTCTTACTACCAATAATTTTGTTAGTAGCAGCTTTCTTTTGTTAGTAGTGATCTTCTAAACACTTTTTGATTCCCGTATTTTTTCAATTTAACGGGATATTTGTGTCTTTTCCACCCCTCAATACCTGCTAAAATCTCAGTTATCTCGTTAGACGTCCGTCGGCTTAGATCTCCTCTCTCTTTTCCGAAACACTCGCACCACACCTCCACGGCACTTACTTGTGTACGTTCTACTGTCCCTTTCGGGCTAAAATCCTCGTTTAGGAAATTACGCCTCTCGTAGATGCTTAGACTGTCCCAGTTCTCAGGAAGTTTCGTTTCTAAGTATTCCTGTATGATACCTATACGCTCGTCGCGTTCGCTATGGGCTTCTTGTGCCTCTTTAGCAAGTTGCTGCAGTTCTTTTTCTAGGTATAATTTCTCGCCCTGTAAGTAACGGTATTTCGCTTCTGCCCACAGTTGCTCTATCTCGTAGTCAGTAAGCTCCTCGAAGATGTTTTTAGTGGCTTTTTCGCTATCTACAGGCAGCGGCCAGAAGCGACGGTTACCGGTTGCATCTTTTAAGAAGTTGTGG
>PDWI01005877.1_pt1 | contig 15637 bp, 11 predicted proteins | sample 1430891 | NCBI WGS metagenome assembly PDWI01 (sample SAMN01162508, study PRJNA174530) | Oral metagenome, whole genome shotgun sequencing project. | biome: Marine environment; feature: Marine mammal; material: Swab sample of the gingival sulcus; isolation source: swab sample of gingival sulcus... | reverse complement strand
TTTCATATAAGTTTGTAAAAACTACTACAGATAAACTTGGTAATGTAACACACCACTTTGAGAAGGTAGTTAAGAAAGCTAATAAGAAAACTGCTATTAATTTACCTAAAACGGGAGATGGATTAAACTCTAATACTTATGCAAAAATTGCATTTGTAATAGGTTCTATACTACTAATATGTGGTATAAAATTCCGTAAAAAATAATAGTGTTAATTATTAATGTAATAAAGGGGCTTAAATTTAGCCCCTTTTATTCTTGAAATTAAGAGTTTTATAGTTTATAATTAGAGTATTATAATGTCTTTATATGGTTAAAAAGACGATTAGTAATTTTATTATTGGAGGGGAATATGAAAATAACTCTTAAAAATGGAGATATTAGAGAATACGATAAGCCTATGACTGTTAGGGAAATCGCATTTGATATAAGTGAGGGACTTGGTAGAAATATGCTTGGCGGTGTTTCTAATGGAGTTATATTAGACCAAAGAACTATTATAGAAGAAGATTGTGAACTTGAAATTGTAACGTGGGAAGAAAAAGAGGGTAAGAGTGTGTATTGGCATACGTCTACTCATATGCTTGCACAAGCTATAAAAAGACTTTATCCGGGTGTTAAACTTGCGATAGGACCTACTATAGAAAATGGTTTTTTCTATGATTTTGAATATGAAAGACCTTTTAGAGAAGACGATTTTGAGGCGATTGAAAATGAAATGAAAAAAATTGCCAAAGAAAAGCACGATATAACAAGGTTTGTACTACCTAGAAATGAAGCTTTAGCTTACGTACAAAATCAAGAGGAGCCATTTAAGGAAGAGTTAGTTACAGAACTTCCCGAAGATAGCGTTATTTCGTTCTATACTCAAGGTGAATTTACAGATTTATGTAGAGGTCCACACGTACATAATACAAAGGAAATAAAAGCTATAAAGCTTATGAAAGTTTCGGGAGCTTATTGGAAGGGCGACGATAAAAATAAGGTGTTGACTAGGGTTTACGGAATAACTTTTCCAAAGAAAAAATTGTTAGATGAGTACTTGTATAAACTAGAAGAGGCTAAAAAGAGAGACCATAGAAAATTAGGTAAGGAATTAGGAATATATACTATGTTTGAAGAGGGACCAGGTTTTCCTGTGTTTTTAAATAATGGTATAATATTAAGAGATTTAATAATAAATTATTGGAAAAAACTTCATATCAGGGATAATTATATACAGATTTTAACACCTACTATGCTTTCTAAGGATTTATGGCTTACTTCAGGTCATTGGGAACATTATAAAGCTAATATGTACACAAGTGAAATTGATGAAATGGAATATGCAATTAAGCCTATGAACTGTCCAGGTGGAATTTTAGCCTATAAACAGCAAATGGTTTCATATAGGGATTTACCTATGAGAGTTGCAGAACTTGGCTTGGTACATAGACACGAAATGAGTGGTGCTTTGCACGGTTTACTTAGGGTAAGAAGTTTTACTCAAGATGATGCACATATATATATGTTACCTGAACAGATAAAAGATGAAATTATTGGTGTTATGAAAATGATGGATGAGATTTATACTAAATTTGATTTTTCATACCATATAGAACTTTCTACAAGACCTGAAGACTTTATGGGAAATGTAGAGGATTGGGATTTTGCAGAAGAACAGCTTAGGTTAGCACTTGAAGAGTCTAATATGGAATACATATTAAATGAGGGCGACGGTGCGTTTTATGGTCCAAAGATAGATTTCCATATAAGAGATTGTCTTGATAGAACTTGGCAGTGTGGAACAATACAATTAGACTTCCAGCAGCCTAAAAACTTTGAATTAGAATATATTGCTCCAGATGGTAGTAAACAAAGACCTATAATGATACATAGGGCAATGTACGGTTCTATAGAAAGGTTTATAGGTAACTTGATAGAAAACTATGCGGGTGCATTTCCAACGTGGTTATCTCCTATACAAGTGGCTGTACTTTCAATATCAGAAGATTTTAATGAGTATGCTACATTTGTTTATGATGAGCTACGAAAGAATGATATAAGGACAAAACTAGATATAAGAAATGAAAGAATTGGTTACAAGATAAGAGAATGGGCAGTGCAAAAATTACCTTATCAAATAATAGTAGGCAAGGAAGAAATGGAAAATAAAACTATTTCAGTAAGACCTAGGGGTCAGGTTAAAAATACTACATTCTCACTTGATGAATTTATAAACAAAGTAAAAGAAGAAAGTGTAATGTAAAAATAAAAATGGTATTGTTTAGAATTTAAACAATACCATTTTTTTAGTTTATTTAAAGCATTTCGCCTTTTATTTTTTCTACGAAGTCATCTATATGCTGTCTTGCGTATTTTTCTGCAGCATCTTCATCTTTTTCTTCTATCGCCTTTACTATTAAGCTAAAAGTTCTAGTAAATATAGTCATATCATCAAAGTATGAGTCGCAGTAATGCCATAGTCTTTCGCTGTGCATATGTAATCTTTCTAGTTCTTCAGATAGCCAAGTATTTTTTGCATTTCTAGTTATTATTTTGTGGAACATTTCATCATCAGATATAGCTTTTTGGTAGTCAACTAATTCAGTATAAGATTCAAGTCTGTGAATTATAGCTTTAAGTTCTTCTATATCTTTTTGTGATATTTTATTAACTGCAAGTCTAGTAGCGTAAGGGTCTAGTATTCTAGTTATTTCAAATAACGATTTCATTTTTAAAAAGTCAATTTGTGTTACTTGAACTCCATATCTAGGTACGATTTTGAGCAAATTTGCAGTTTCAAGCCTTTTAAATATAGCCCTTATAGGAGTTCTACTTACATTAAATTCTTTGGCTAAATCCACTTCGTTAAGTATATGGCCGGGTTGATATTCAAGTCTAACTATCCTGCCCTTTAATATTTCATATATTTGTTCGCTTGTGTTTTTTGACATCAAATCCTCCTAAATACAAAACTCTTTGATTTATCTTTTTGTATTATACACTAATTAGAGTGAAAAATAAAGATTTTTTGTAAAAATATAGGTTCTTTTATTTATTTTTTGCTTTTGTAATGGTAAATTTTAATTGATTTTTTTTTTACAATATGCTATTATTATTTTGTTATATTTTATAAAATTAGGAGGTGTTATGAAAACTAATAAAATAATTAAATTGGTAATAGTAAGTATGGTTTTAATACTAGCTACTTCTTGCTCTTTTGGTAAAAAGGAGATAAAGAAACTTAAAACTTTAAAAAGTGGCATAAATAGAGTTGAAATATATGGTAAAGGCAATAGAGCCTATAGTATGAAATCTAAAACTAAAATAGATATAAGTAAGGCAAGTGCTACAACTAAAAAAATAGTTAAAAAGAAACTTAAAGAATTGGATAAAGATTATAAAAATATAACTGGAGTAACGCATAGAATGAAATTTACTGATGATACTATATTTGTAGTTTTGACTGTAGATTTTAGAATAATTCAAAAAGATATGCTCAAAAAAATATCAAGAATTAGTTTTGAAAAAGATATGAAAAAGGGTGTAAATTTAGATGAGTTGGTAAAAGAATTAAAGAAAGACGGTTTTAAATAAAAAAAATAACTATATTATAGGTTACTATAGTATAGTTATTTTTTATATGTTTGAACTTCCATAATAAAAAATTGGAGAATTTGTTTCTAAAGATTTTTTTACATCTAATATTCTTTGATTTGAGCTGCCTCTGAATTTTAGTTTTAGATTTAAAAGTTTTTGCTGAAAGAGTCCATCTATTAAAACATCTGTAAGTTTTAGCAGTTCAAGCATTTTTTCATCTGCTAGTATTTGTTCAAAGGTATATCCAGAGTAAACCCAAATATCTTTTTTACTAAATTCTTTATTTTCTATTTTGGAATTGTATTCATCTATAAATTTTCTAACAGGACGCATAAAATCAATGAGTTCAAGGTTTTGAAAGGGCTCACCACCAAGTAGTGTAAGCCCTTTATATTGTTTTAATTTTAATCTTTCTATTATTTTGTCTACAACTTCAAAAGTCATTTTTTCGCCGTAATCAAATCTTTGATAGTCGTAATTAAAACACCCTTTACAATTATGCGTACAACCCGACGCAAATAGAGAAATTCTTATTCCTTCTCCATTTGCAACGTCCATATTTCTAAGCTGTGCATAATTCATAAATCACCATATTATATGTGCATTACCCTCGCATTTATTTCTTTTGTTCTTCCTTTGTTCCAAAAGTTTTCACCTAGGTAACCACAAGTTCTTCTTATAACAGTAAGCTTAGCTTTATTGTTGTTTTGACAATTTGGACATTGCCAAATTGCGCCATTGTCGTCTACTTTTATTTCTCCATCAAATCCGCATATATGGCAGAAATCTAATTTTGTATTAAATTCTCCGTACATAACGTGTTCGTATATATATTCCATTATAAATAAGATAGCGTCAGTGTTTTTAACCATATTAGGAATTTCTACGTAAGAAATCATTCCACCTGTAGATTTTTCTTGAAATTGTTGTTCAAATTCAAATTTAGAAAATACATCAATTTCTTCTCTAACATCTACGTGGTAACTGTTAGTGTAATATCCCTTGTCTGTTACGTTTTCAATATCTCCAAATCTAGCCTTATCAATAGATGCAAATCTATTTGTTAAACTTTCTGCAGGTGTTCCGTAAACTGCAAATTGAACTTTTGTTTCGTCAGTCCAAAGATCTTTTTTAGCGTTTAAGACTTCCATAATTTTAAGTGCAAATTCTCTGCCCTCTTCACTAGTGTGAGATTTTCCTTTAACTAACATAGATGCTTCATATATACCTATGTATCCGATAGTTAAAGTTGAGTAGCCATTAAATAGATATTTGTCTATTGTTTCGCCTGGTTTAAGTCTAGCGATTGCGCCAAATTGCCAATGAACAGGAGAAACATCGCTAAGCGTTCCACGAAGTCTTTCGTGTCTTACCATAAGTGCTTTTTTAACTAAATCTAGTCTTTTATCTAAAATATCAAAAAATTGTTCTTCGTCGCCTTCTGCTAATATACCTACTTGAGGTAAGTTTACAGTTACTACGCCTTGGTTAAATCTTCCGTCAAATTTATACGTATCATTTTCGTCTTTAAATGGAGTTAAAAATGCTCTACAACCCATAGGGGCAAATACGTTTCCTTCATACATTTGACGCATTTTTTTAGCGCTTATATAGTCAGGGTACATTCTCTTTGCTGTACATTCTGCAGCTAATTGAGTTAAATACCAGTATTCTGTACCTTCTGTTACGTTGTGTTCATCAAGTACATATATTAATTTAGGGAATGCAGGAGTAACATATACGCCAAGTTCATTTTTAATACCTTGTATTCTTTGTTTAAGTATTTCTTCGTCTATTAGAGCTGCCTCTTTTTTGTATTCAAAATTAGGATCAAAGTGCATAAATAGTGTAACGAATGGAGATTGACCATTAGTAGTCATAAGAGTATTAATTTGGTATTGTATAGTTTGCACTCCGTCTTTAACTTCTTTTTTAGTTCTTCTCCAAGCTATTTCTTCTACTTTTGACATATCAGGATTTTCTATATCATATATTTCAATAAGTTCTTTTTTTACTTGTTCTACATATTTTTCATAAGATTTTCTAACGTAAGGGGCAAGTATTTTGTCTACACCATTTATAGATTGTCCGCCATATTGAGCGCTTGCTACTTGTGCTATAATTTGAGTTGTAACAGTACAAGCTACTTGGAATGATTTAGGAGTATCAATTTTTTTACCACTTATAACTGTACCGTTTTTAAGCATATCTTCAAGATTTATAAGACAGCAGTTAAACATAGGTTGTATTAGGTAATCTAAATCGTGCATATGAATTGCGCCTGTTTCGTGTGCCTCTAGTATATCAGACGGCATAAGTTTTCTTTTAGATATATCTTTTGAAACTTCTCCCGCTATTAAATCTCTTTGAGTAGATACTATTGTTGCGTTTTTATTTGAATTTTCATTCATAACTTCTGCATTTGATTGTTCAATAAGTCCAATAATATCTGTATCTGTAGTGTTTACACGTCTTTTGTAGGCTTGAACAGACTTATAACTTTCATAAGCTTTAGCTGTTTGTGGATTATCGTGTTTAATAAGACTATAATAAACATCGTCTTCTATCTTATATATAGATACAATGTCTTTACCACTATTTTTCATATTTTCTGAAATTTCATTGGCTATATTAAGTGCTTGTTTTGGTACGAATTTACCTTGTAGAGAATTCATTGCCTTTTCTATAGCGATTACAATTTTATCTTTTTCATAGTTTACAACCCTGCCATCTCTTTTGCGAACCTGCATGTTACCTCCTAAAATTATAACTTTTAATACTATTTTTAACTTATTTTATTATTTTTTTAATCTATATGTAGTTGAGAAATTTATTTTAAAACCCAACATATTGTGCTTTATAATTATATTACACTATAAAAAAAAAATCAAATAAAATTTTTTTATATATAATTTTTTGTAAGTTAAATTATTATTTTTACTGTATTTTTAGGGGATTTAATTTTTTTTAATTTAAAATTATTTATTTGTTTTATATACTTTAAATATAGATAAATGCTACTTCATAGGACTATTTTTACGCTAAAATAAAAAAAATATATATATTGCATAAAATATAACATACATTATTTAGTTTTTATAAAATTTTAATATTAATAAGTTTAAATTTACATCTTATAAATTTTAGAGTATAATATAGTTGTAAACAATGTAGTTAGGTTAGATTAAGAAAGGAATTTTAAATATGGCTTGTACAACTATTCTTGTCGGAAAAGACGCTAGTTATGATGGTTCAACTTTAATAGCTCGTAATCACGATGCGCCGGGAGGACAATATAGGGCGCACAAATTTGTTGTGGTTCATCCTAAAGACCAACCGAAAAAATATGTATCTGTGTTATCTAAAGTTGAAATAGACTTACCTGATAACCCTATGAGATATACTGCTATTCCAAATGCACACCTTGAGGACCAAGGTATTTGGGGAGGTTGTGGTGTAAACGAAGCTAATGTAGGTATGACTGCAACAGAAACTATTACTTCAAATGAGCTAGTTCTTGGAGCAGACCCATTAGTAGTTTATAAGAAAGCTGTTGGTAAACCTGGAGATGCCAACTATCAACCTGAACAAAAAGGTGGAGTTGGAGAAGAAGATATACTTACAATAGTTCTTCCTTATATTAGGACAGCTAGAGAAGGTGTTATCCGTATGGGAGAAATTCTTGAAAAATACGGAACTTATGAAATGAACGGAATGGCTTTTCAAGACGAAAATGAAATTTGGTGGCTTGAAACAATAGGTGGACACCACTGGATAGCTAAAAGAGTACCTGATGATCATTATGTTACTATGCCAAATCAACAAGGTATAGATGTTTTTGATTTAGAAGATGCTTTGGGCGAAAAAGTAAATTATATGTGTTCTGCAGATATGAGAGAGTTCATTTCTGAAAATCATTTAGACCATAGTATGGACGGATATTTTAATGCAAGACACGCATTTGGTAGTAATAGTGATGCTGACCATACATACAATACACCTAGATCTTGGGTAATTCAAAGATTTTTCAATCCAAATGAAAATACTTGGGATGATGATTATGCTGATTTTACTCCTTATTCTAATGATATTCCTTGGAGCAGAAGACCAGAGAAAAAAATTACAGTAGAAGAAATTAAGTATATGCTTTCAAATCACTTCCAAGGTACAAAATATGACCCTTATAATGGAAAAGGTGATTTATCTATGAGGGGTGTTTTCAGATCTATAGGTATAAATAGAAATAACCATTTAGGTTTAGTTCAAATTAGACCTTATATGCCAGAAGAAATTAAGGCTGTACAGTGGATTACGCTTGGTTCAAATGTGTTTAATGCTATAGTTCCATTCTATACAAATATAGACACTACACCTGAATATCTTGCAAATACTACTTTGAGAGTATCAACAGATAATTTCTACTGGGCAAATAGACTTATCGCTGCATTAGCAGATGCTCACTTTGCTGCAAACGCGTCTCATATAGAGAGATACCAGCTATATGTTCAAACTAAAGGTAGAGAAATTTTACATAAATCTGATAAGAAGTTTAAAGCTGAAATGCCTAAAGGTAGCGACGTAGAGAAATTCTTAGAAACTGCTAATAATGAAGTTGCAGATATGTTAAAAGAAAATACAGATGACGTTCTTAATAAAGTTTTATTTTCATCAAGTGAACTTATGAAAAATGCTTTTGCAAGGTCGGACGCATAAATATATATTTATAGTTAAACCCTCTTATGGAGGGTTTAACTTTTAGATAGGGGTTGAGTATGACTAAGTATATATTAAAAAATGATTTAATATTAAACTTTTCATCTTATATGGCTAATCTTTATGGCGATGAAAAGGTGCTTTATATAGTGGATGAAAATGTATATAATTTGTATAAGTCTATTTTTGATGTAGAAAGTTCTAATGTTTTTTTATATGTAGTTAATAGTGGAGAAGAGTCAAAAAATTTAGACGTCGTACTTTCCATATATGATTTTTTAGTTGAAAATAATTTTAATAGATATTCCTATATAGTTGCAGTTGGTGGTGGTGTTGTTGGAGATTTGTCAGGATACGTTGCTTCTACTTATATGAGGGGGATAAATCTCATACATATACCCACAACTCTTTTATCTATGGTAGATAGTTCTATTGGGGGTAAAACAGCTGTAAACCACTCTAAATATAAAAATATAATAGGTTCTTTTTATAATGCGAAATATGTAATTGTCGATATTAACTTTTTAAAGACTTTAGATGATGAAAATTTTAAACAGGGAATTTCTGAAATAATAAAAATTGCAGTTTTGAAAGATAAAAAACTTTTTGATTTTTTGTCTAAAAATAAATTAAGCATAGATAGTAAAGAGTTATCTGATGTAATTAAAAGGGCTCAAGATTTAAAAATAAGTGTAGTTAGTAAAGATGCTTTAGATAGGGGAGAAAGACTTAGTCTTAATTTTGGGCATACTTTTGGTCACGCTATAGAAAGTAGTAGTGATTTAAGTGTAACTCACGGTATTGCTGTTGCAAAAGGTATGCTTATAATGAGCGATTTAGCATACGGAAACGGACTTATAGATAAAGATATATACTTAGAAATAAAAAAAGCTATCGATAAACAGGAGATAGATACAAATTTTGAAGTCGATATGTTAAAACTCATTTCCTATATAAAAAAGGATAAAAAGGTTAAAAATGGAGTAATAAACTTTGTTATAGCAAGTGATATAGGTAGTTATTTTATATATGAAGAAAAATTTGAAAATTTAGAAAATTTTGTATATATGCCTTATTCAAAAAAGATAAAATTCAAAGATAAATTAAAGCCAAATGATTTAGATTTGCCAAATTCTAAAAGTTATAATCATAGGGCAATACTTTCTGCCATTGCTTTAAAAAAGAAGGTTAGAGTTATAAATCCGCAAGCCTGTATTGATACTTTTGCAACTAAACAGTTTGCTTTAGATTTAGGTTATAGCGTTAGTAATGATGAAAATTATATAGTTGATGGCACAAAGAAAAATAATAAAACCAAAAATAAAATAAATTGTTTTGAAAGTGCAAGCACTCTTAGAATGGCTATACCTTTTTCTTTACTTTTAGAAAATGATATCACTTTTTACGGTAAAGGTAGTTTAGTTACAAGGCCTTTGACTTCTTATATAGATTTTTTTGATAAAAATGAAGTAGATTATGAATATAGCGAAAAACTTCCGATAACTATAAAGGGAAAGTATGATTTTGACTTTATTGAGATAGACGGAAGTTTAAGTTCACAGTTCGTAAGTGGTATGATATATTATATGGTTAGTCGTGGACGGGGAAAAATTAGAATTAATGGAGAAATAGCCTCTAAAGACTATATAAAAATGACTATTGATACTTTAAATTTACTTGGTGTAGATATATATATGGAAAAAAATGATATTACAGTAAACGGTGTAAATGTTTGTGATAGTGAAAATGTTATAGATTATAAGGTTGAAAAAGATTATTCTAATTCTGCATTTTTTATAGTTTATGGTATATTAAATGACGGAATTACAATAAAGGGTTTAAATGAAAATTCCTTGCAAGCAGACAGAAAAATTATAGATATTTGCAAAAGTTTTGGAGCAGATTTAAGATTTGATAAAGACGTATTATATGTGAAAAAATCTAAATTAAAGGGTACAAGTGTAGATGTATCAACCTGTCCTGATATAGCTATTCCAATATGTTTACTTGCATCTTTTAGTAGTGGTGTAAGTGAAATTACGGGTATAGAAAGACTTAAAATAAAGGAAAGTGATAGGGTAAAATCTACTGTAGATACTCTTTTAAAATTGGGAGCGAACATAAGTAGTACAGAAAAATCTATAATTATAAAAGGTGTTGAAACATTTAAACCTGTAAGGGTTAGTTCTTATAATGACCATAGAATTGCTATGATGTTAGCTGTAGCTAGTAGTAGGGTAAATGGTTGCGTTGAGATATTAAATTCTGATTGTGTAGAAAAGTCTTATAAAAACTTTTTTAAAGATTTAGAAAAATTAGGGGGTATTTACAGTGTTCAGTAGTTGGGGTAAAAAAATTGGATACTCATTGTTCGGAGAGTCGCATGGAAAGGGTGTAGGTATAACTATACATGGACTTGAAGCGGGCATAAAGATACCTTATAATTTTATAGATAAAATGCTTGAAAGTAGAAAGACAGGGCTTGATTTTGTGAGTTCTAGGAAAGAGCCCGACTTTTATGAAATTTTATCGGGAGTTACAAATAATCATACAAACGGTAGTCCGCTTACTTTTTTTATACCTAATAAAGATTATAGAGTAAAAGATTATAGCGATTTTAAGATTAAACCTAGACCATCTCATTCCGATTATGTAAACTTAGTTAAAAATGGTGAATTTGCAGAAATTAGTGGTTCTGGGCATTTTTCTGCAAGACTTACAGCACCTATTGTTATAGCGGGAGCTATAATTATAAATGAGCTTAAAAAAGAAAATATATTAGTTGCAAGTCGTATAAAGTCTGCCTATGATATTGTAGATAATAGTGAATTTTTAGCTTGTGATATAGATAAATTACACAGTGATAAAGTTCAGGTTTTAGATGAAGATAAGAAAAAATTAATTTTAGATTTAGTGCGTAAGGTTAAAGATAGTGGAGATACTATAGGTTCCGAAATTGAAACTAAAATTTTTAATGTACCTGTAGGGATAGGAAGTCCGTTTTTTTATTCTGTAGAGTCTGTATTATCATCTCTATTATTTTCTGTACCCGCTGTTAAATCTGTTAGTTTTGGTATTGGGGAAAATTTTAGGGATAAAATGGGCAGTGAAGTAAATGATGAATTTTATTTTGAAAATGAAAAGATAAAGACAAAAACTAATAATTCTGGTGGTATAAATGCGGGTATAACAAATGGTATGGATATAATTATAAATAGTGTACTTAGACCTGCTGCAAGTATTTTAAAAAAGCAAAATACTATTAATTTAGAGAGTAAAAGAAATGATGTTATAAAAATTAATGGTAGGCACGACCCTTTAATTGCTATTAGAGCTTGTCCTGTTATAGAGAGCATTGTAGCGATGGGAATTTATGAGCTTATGGAGAATTAAATGTTAAAAGAATATAGAGATAAAATTGATGATATAGATTTAAAACTTGTAAATCTTTTAAATGAAAGGTTTGAAATCGCAAAGTGCATAGGGGAATATAAAAACAAAATTGATATGCACGTTGTAGACAAAAATCGTGAAAATAACGTTATAAAAAGAGTTTTAGATTTAACTGATACTGATAAAATAAAGAATATGGAAAGTATTTATAAAACAATTATTTCAGAAAGCGTTAAATATCAAAATAGTAAAAGGTCAAATAAGGATACAATATTAGTATTAAATGGTCCTAATATAAATATGCTTGGAAGTAGAGAAAAGGATATATATGGAAGTTTTACAATGGGTGATTTACAATATAAAATGATAGAATATAACGCAAAATTAAATTGCAAGTTATCTGAAAAATTAAATTTAGAATTTTATCAAAGTAATTCAGAGTCTGAAATTATAGATATATTACAAGGTGCTAGAGATTATAAAGCAGTCATAATCAATCCTGCAGCTTATACTCATACTAGTGTTGCGATTTTAGATGCACTTATTATGCTTAAAATACCTAAAGTTGAAGTGCATATATCAGATATTAAAAATAGGGAAGATTTTAGAAAAATAGGAATTACATCAAAGGGAGTAGATACTGTTATATCTGGTTATGGAATAAATTCTTATTTAAAAGCTATAGATTATATTAGATTAAATAATGAATAAAAATTCAATTATTATGAATTTTTATTATATAAATGTTATTTAAAAGTCAGTTATATTATTTATGCTAGTTAAAAGATGTTTAAATAAAAAATAAGGTTTTGTTAAACAAAACCTCATTTTTATTTTATTTTTTACTTTTCAACCATATTTGTCATTTCAGCTACTGAATAAGTACAAACTAGGTCGCCTGTTACGTTATTCATAGTTTCAAACATGTCTAGTATTGGGTTGATACCAAGTGCCAAACCAACTATAGTAGCGATTTGGTCAGGTTGTAATTGCATATTTTGAAGAATGATGAATAATAACATCAAGCTTCCGCCAGGTACACCACCTGCTCCTACAGACGCTAAAACTGTCATTAATACAAGTACAGTTAAGTGTCCTAAAGTTAGTGGAACATTAAACATATTTGATGCTAATACTGCAAACATTGGTAAGTGAACGCAAACACCGTCCATATTGATCGTAGAACCTAATGGTAATGCGAATGAAGATAAACTGCTATTTATTTTAAGTTCGTCTTCTGCGATTGTAAGTGATACAGGAAGTGTAGCTGCACTACTTCTAGTAACGAATGCAGTAAGCATAGCCTCTTGTATAGCTATTAAGAATTTGAAAGGATTTTTCTTGATTGTAACAGCCATCATTACAGGGTAAACGATGAACATCATTGTCAATACGCCCAAGATAACTCCTAATGTAAGCATGACGTAAGGTCCGAATAGTAGAGAACCGTATTTAGCAAAGTTTACTGATGTAAGTGCGAATACACCAATTGGAGTGTAAAGAAGAATCCAGTCAACCATTTTAAAGATACCTTCTTTAGCAGCATCTGTAAGGTCTAGTAGGTTTTGAATTCCGTTTTTAATTCTTGTATCTGCTGTTGTATCGTGTACAATTTTAAGTGCTAAACCAAATCCTATAGCAAATACTATAATTGCTAAAAAGTCTCCATTAGCTAGTGCTTGGAATGGGTTTTTGAACATACCTACAAGCACATCGATAAGTGAACCACCTGATTTACTTAATACGTCTTGACTAGCTTTAGTAACACTTTCTTCCGCCATAAGTTTTGACCATTCAGCTGCGTCTGAACCACCAGGGTTAAACATAACTGCAAGAACAGAACCTGTAGCAGCAGCAAGTAATGAAGTTAAAAAGTACCAAACTATAACTTTTAGACCGATTTTTCCAAATTGGTCAGTTGGTAGTGAAGCTGCACCGGCGATAAGTGATAGTAAAATTACAGGGATAACTATCATCTTAAGCATTGAAACAAGTACTTGTCCGAATGGAGCAACATACTTTTCATAACTTGGGACGTCAATTGCACCAGTTTTCCATATTAACAGTCCCGCAGCAAGACCAATAAGAAATGCTGCAATAATCTTATAAACTAGATTTTTATTCATAACCTCTCCTCTCTTTGTACCTATTGTACATCGTGCTATTTTTATTTATTATTATGCACGGTTATAGTTTATATAAAAAATATAAAATTGTCAATACTTTTTAAACTTTTTGTTAATTTTATGAAAATTTTTATTTATATATTTTGAAATTATTTGGATTATATATGTTTCTTATTTTTTATTAAACCTTGAAAAAAACTAGAATTTAGTTATAATATTCATATAAATTAATATTGAGTTAGGAGAATTTTTTATGATAGATTTAATTAAAACAAATATTAAATTAAATATTAGTATAAAGAAAATAATTTTGATTTGGTCATTTATTATAATTAGTTTCTTGGCTTTAGTTCTTACTTTTAATATGTTTGATGAGAAAAATAAAAATATACAAAAAATAAATGTTGCAATAGTTAATGATGACAAGAGTTCTGCTACAAAACTACTTATAGATAGTTTTAAAAATACAAAGCATTTTTCAAATCTATTTGATTTAAAAGTTTTAGATTTAAAAAGTGCTAAATCTCAATTTGAAAAAGGTTTCATTGATTCTTATGTAATAATCCCAAAAGGTTTTGCAAGGGCGCTTATGTATTATGAAAATAAAAAGATTAATATTTTTACAAATGTAAATAATCCAACTAAAAATAAAATATTTATATCGACTTTAAAGGGATATTCAAAGTATGTGAAAACTACTGATATAGCCACTCTTATTTTAAATAATCTTATGGAAGAACTTAATTATAGTTCTAGTGATTATGATAAAATGAATACTATGTTTACTTTGGAAATGTTGCAGACTACGATTGGAAGAACTTCATATTTTGATGTAGTATCTGTAAGTGATTTGCCAGCTACAACTTCTATAGATTATTATATGTCGGCTCTTCCAATTAGTATAGTTATGATTATTTCTATAGGCTATGCATTAGCTTATATGGAAAAGAGAAGTAGGTTCATATATAGGCGAATGATGCTTACGCCATTGAGCTTATTTAAGATAAATATTATAGAAATTATCTCTAATTTAATAACAGTTTTTGTAATTTTTATACCTTTTATACTGGCTATAGCCTATTATAAATCTTTATTTTATGCTTTAAGATTTAGTTTAGCGATATTTTTATTGTATTTAATTTATTCTTATGTGTGGGTTATTATCTCTGAATTTATAAGGGATAAAAATATAATGTTACTATTTTCTATAAATATATCGTTTTTAGTTTTATTGTTTTCTGGTTCAATTGTGCCGTTTGTGCTTTTGCCAATTTGGATAAGAAGTATAGCAACATATATTATAAATTTCAAACTTATTAGATATATACAGGGTGTAAATATCGGTATTAGTTTATTTTTTATACTGTTGTTAGTTTTATCTTTATTTACGATTAAAATTTTAATTGACGATAAAAAGTATAGGAGGATTAAATGATAAGTGTTGAAATTAAGAGAATTTTAAAACATAGATACTTTATTTTTTGTTATATTTTTGTACTTTTTATTATGGCAATAGCATTTTTTATGCTATCTAATATGGCAATAAAAGATGCTAAAATACCTATTGCAATTATAGATTATGACAAGTCAGAATTTTCAAAAAAATATATAAAAAGAGTTGAAAAGTCCGATTTAATTATGGTTGTTAAAACTAAAGAACCTAAAAAACTTTTAAACAAGGGAGTGATAAATGCTGTTGTAGAAATTCCAAAAGATTTTTTTGTTAAATTTAATAGTAAGATAAAATTTACTTCAAAGTCTGATGACATTGTTAGCCCTGCTATAGTAGATAAATTATTTGAAGATTTTGTACTAGACCTAGG
>PDWI01006833.1_pt1 | contig 15640 bp, 12 predicted proteins | sample 1430891 | NCBI WGS metagenome assembly PDWI01 (sample SAMN01162508, study PRJNA174530) | Oral metagenome, whole genome shotgun sequencing project. | biome: Marine environment; feature: Marine mammal; material: Swab sample of the gingival sulcus; isolation source: swab sample of gingival sulcus... | reverse complement strand
CTGCGGTCAAAGTTGTTTTACCATGATCGATATGACCAACTGTTCCTACATTGACGTGCGGTTTCGTCCTTTCAAATTTTTCCTTTGACATCTTCTTGTTTCCTCAGGTATCAGGACTTAAATCCCTCTTATCTTTTTAATAATTATCTCTGCCTTATTGGCAGGGACGATATCATATTCTAAAAATTGCATTGTAAAATTGGCTCTCCCCTGGGTGGCTGACCTTAAGGTTGTTGAATACCCAAACATTTCAGCCAAAGGAACATGCGCTTTTACAATTTGAAGCTCATTTGCAGCCTCGACGCCTGCAATCTTAGCCCTTTTGGCGTTAAGATCAGACATCACATCTCCAAGATATTCATCCGGGGAGATCACTTCCAATTCCATCAACGGCTCAAGAAGCATCGGTTCTGCTTCTGCTGCCACTCTCCTGAGAGCCATGGCCGACGCAACCCCAAAGGCCATATCCGTCGACTCTTCTTCGTGGTAAGAGCCTCCTACCAGCTTCACTCTCACATCTGTCAACGGATACCCGATAAGAGGTCCCGAATCCAGACTGTCCGATATACCCTTTTCAATCGCGCCAAGGAATATATCAGGAATTTGCTCGTTGTCAACTTCACTGACAAATTCGAAGCCAGCACCTCGAGCAAGGGGTTCAATTTCAATTTTCACATGACCATATTGACCCTTTGCTCCAGTCAACTGATCAAACTTCCCTTCCGCCTGACCGCTTACAGTAACAGTTTCCTTGTATGCAACCTGCGGTGTTCCTACATTTGCCGCTACTTTAAAGTCATTAAGCAGTCTGTCAACTATAATTTCAAGGTGAAGCTCTCCCATCCCTGAAATTATCGTCTGCCCTGTATCCTTGTCCTGAGCAATGGTAAATGAAGGGTCTTCGGTGGCTATTTTTTCAAGAGTCTCACCGAGTTTCTTCTCATCAGCCTTGCTCCTGGGCTCAATGGCAACCCCTATTACCGGTTCTGGAAAATCCATGCTCTCCAGAATGACATGGTCGCCGTTTTGGCAAAGGGTGTTACCGGTCGTGGTAAACTTTAACCCGACTATGGCGGCAATATCTCCTGCGCAAACCTCCTGAACCTCTTCACGCTTGTTGGCATGCATTCGAAGGATCTTGGCAATCTTTTCCTGTTTCTTTTTGACCGGGTTAAAAATCTTCTCACCCACCTTCAAGCAACCAGAGTAGACTCTGATAAAGGCAAGATTTTCAACAAACGAGTCGCTCATCAACTTAAAAACCAAACCGCAGAATTTTTCCTGGGGATCGGCTTTTCGAACAACTACGTTCTGGTCTTTATCCTCTCCCTCGACCGCCGGTATATCAAGAGGTGAAGGAAGAAAATCAACCACCGCATCCAAAAGAGGCTGGACACCTTTATTCTTAAATGCACTCCCACAAAGAACGGGAACAAGGTCTAACGCCAAGGTCGCCTTTCTGAGACGCAGATACCTGTGTATCATCCAAGTATTTTTCCATGACCTCCTCATCGAAGTCGGCCAACTTCTCCAGGAGTGCCATACGTGCGGCCGTGAATTCTTCTTTGTATTCGGCCGGGACATCAACTTCCTCAACATCCCTGCCAAGAGATTGCTCGTTAAAAACCAGCATTTTCTCTTTGACCAGGTCCAAAACTCCTTCAAATTCAGCTTCACTGCCAACAGGAATCTGAATGGCTACAGGATTGGCACCCAGTTTATTTTCCATCATCTCAATGCATCGGTTGAAATTTGCTCCAACCCGATCCATCTTATTGACGAATGCTATGCGGGGTATCTTGTATTTATCAGCCTGTCTCCAGACAGTTTCTGACTGTGGTTCCACACCACCCACGGCACAAAAAACAGCTATTGCACCATCAAGCACCCGTAAACACCTTTCAACCTCCACTGTGAAGTCCACATGACCGGGGGTATCTATGATGTTTATCTTCTTTTCATTCCAGGAGCATGTCGTTGCAGCCGAGGTTATCGTGATCCCTCTTTCCTGCTCCTGCTCCATCCAGTCCATAACAGCATTGCCGTCATGAACTTCACCAAGTTTGTAAGACTTACCAGTATAAAAGAGTATTCTTTCTGTGGTTGTCGTCTTACCCGCGTCAATATGGGCCATTATGCCAATATTGCGCACATCCTTCAATCCTTCCAGGGCAGCAGCCATAAACGTACCTCAAGAGTTTTGTTACTGACGCCACCCAAGCGTCATGATTCGACGCTACATTCTACCAGCGGTAGTGAGCAAACGCTTTGTTCGCCTCGGCCATTCTATGGGTATCATCCCGTTTCTTCACAGATGCACCACGATCGTTGTAAGCATCCAAAATCTCAGCAGCCAGTTTCTCGGACATTGATCTGCCTGAACGCGATTTTGCAAAACCGATAATCCAACGAATGGCAAGAGCGTTTCGCCTAACTTGACGTACTTCCATTGGCACCTGATAAGTGGCACCACCAACACGTCGAGACTTTACTTCTACCTTCGGTCTTACTTTTTCCATTGCTTCTTCGAAGACAACAAGCTCATCTTCATCCGGCATTTTTGTCTTCACGATATCCATCGCATCATAAAAGATACGCTGTGCTAAAGATTTCTTCCCTCTTTCCATCAGCCCATTGGTAAATTTACTCACAAGGACACTGTTGTATCGTGGATCCGGATCAATCGGCCGTTTTTCTGCTACTCTTCTACGCGACATTATATATTCTCCAATCAGCTACCACATTAAGATGGTCGCTTAGCTCCATATTTTGAACGACCTTGACGTCTATCAGAGACACCAAGTGTATCAAGGGTTCCCCTGATAATGTGATAACGAACACCAGGTAAATCCTTCACCCTTCCACCTCTTATCAGAACAACAGAGTGTTCTTGAAGGTTATGACCAATTCCAGGAATATAAGAGGTAACCTCAATCCCGTTGGTCAACCTCACCCTGGCAACTTTACGGAGCGCAGAGTTTGGTTTCTTGGGAGTTGTCGTATATACTCTCACACACACGCCTCTTTTCTGAGGTGAACCTTTCAGAGCGGGTGTATTCGTTTTCTTGACGGCCTTTTTTCGACCTTTTCTCACTAATTGGTTAATAGTTGGCATCGTTTTAACTGCTCCTGTTCGACTTGCCTTAATAATATTAAAATTTTGTAACGCCAGAATGAGAGACAATCTGGCGTAAAAAGTTGTATTTACATTAATGGCAAGAACGTGTCAAGTTAATTTTGTGTTTAACCTCTTTCAATCATCTTATTGCTCAATACCTGTACCTGCAGAAATCAAACGTCCCATTATGACATTCTCTTTCAAACCGGTGAGCTCATCAACCTTGCCCGCCATCGCGGCATTGGTAAGCACCTTGGTTGTCTCCTGGAAGGAGGCCGCAGAGATGAAGCTTTCGGTGGACAAGGATGCCTTGGTAACCCCCAGCAACATCGGTTCTGCATACGGTGGGGTAAGACCTTCCGCCATAAGACGGTCACGCTCATCTTCAAACTTCCACCACTCAACCTGCTCTCCCATCATAAATCTGGAATCACCGGCAGAGGTAATCTGAACCCGCCGCAACATCTGGCGAACGATAACCTCAATATGCTTATCGTTGATCTTAACACCTTGCAGCCTGTATACCTCCTGGATTTCATTTACCAGGAATTTGGCAAGTTCCTTAACACCAAGAACCCGAAGAATATCGTTAGGAACAACGGTTCCTTCCATTAGAGGTTCACCGGCCTGAACATAATCACCTTCATGGACGATGATATGTTTCGCCTTTGGTACAAGGTACTCTTGAGGTTCACCATACTCAGGTGTAACCACAACCCTTCTCTTGCCCTTCAGCTCCTTACCAAAACTCACTCTTCCGTCAATTTCGGTTATAACAGCTGGCTCTTTCGGCTTTCTAACCTCAAAAAGTTCGGCAACCCGCGGAAGACCACCGGTAATATCCTTGGTTTTTGTCGTCTCACGGGGAATCTTACCAACAACAGCACCAGCCTTAATCTCGTCTCCCTCATCAACCGAGATAATCGAATCAACAGGCAAGCTGTAACGAGCAAAAAGATCGGTTCCAGGAATTTTAAGGGTTTTATTCCTCTCCCCTTTCACCGAAATCCTCGGATTCAGTTGACTTCCGGCAGTCGAGTGAATAATAACCTTTGAACGCTTGCCGGTAACCGGATCAACTTTTTCCTGCATGGTAACACCTTCCAAGACATCACCATATTTGACAACCCCGCCAACTTCAGCCACAATCGGAATTGTATAGGCATCCCAGTCGGCGAGAATAGCTCCTGCTTCTACCTCGCTTCCCTCTTGAACCAAAATCTGGGCACCATAATTCACCTTGAAACGTTCACGTTCACGATCCAACTCATCCATGATAACAATTTCAGCGTTTCGGTTCATAACGATCTTGGTGCCTTGATCGTTTTCAACATAGTGAAGGTTTTTAAACCCTACCTTTCCACCACGCTGGGTTTGAATCTCAGCCTGTTCAACAGATCTGCTCGCAGTACCACCAATATGGAAGGTCCGCATGGTGAGCTGAGTACCCGGTTCACCGATGGACTGGGCGGCTATAACTCCAACAGCCTCTCCTTTGTTAACCATATGTCCTCTACCAAGATCACGGCCATAACACTTGGCACAAACACCGCGTCTTGACCGACAGGTTAACACCGATCTGATAATCACCCGGTCGATACCTACCCGCTCAATTTCCTTCACCTTATCTTCGGTAATCTCATCACCACTTTCAACGATAATTTGATTGGTATATGGATCTTCCACATCCTCAAGAGCAACACGACCAAGAATACGATCTCCCAGAGGAACAATAACCTTACCGCCATCCAAAAGAGGTTCGGCAACAATACCATCAAGAGTTTGACAATCAATTTCAACAATAGTTGATTCCTGCGCCACATCAACAAGACGTCTGGTCAAGTAACCAGAGTTAGCAGTCTTGAGCGCTGTATCGGCAAGTCCTTTTCGGGCACCATGGGTTGAAATAAAATATTCAAGCACACCGAGACCTTCACGGAAATTGGCCTTAATAGGAGTTTCAATAATTGCACCTGATGGTTTTGCCATCAGCCCGCGCATACCTGCAAGCTGACGAATCTGGTCTCGAGAGCCCCTTGCTCCAGAGTCGGCCATGATATAAATGGAATTAAAGCTCGGACCCTCTACCACAGAACCATCTTTATCACGGAAATAGTCCACCTTAATTTCATCCATCATCTCGTTGGCAACATCATCGGTTAACTTGGACCATATATCAATAACCTTATTGTATTTCTCGCCGGAGGTAATAAGACCATCAGAATACTGCTGCTCAACATCAACAACATCTTTTTCGGCCTTTTCGACCAGCTCTTCCTTAGACAATGGAATCTTCATGTCATTGATACAAATAGAAATTCCGGCAAGGGTTGCGTACTCATAACCGGTATCTTTCAACCTGTCGGCAAGAATGACAGTGTCCTTGGTACCGGCATGACGGTAGGTATAATCAATGAGCTGAGCAAGAGCTCGCTTGCTCAACACCTTGTTAATCTCTGTAAATGGAATCGACTTAGGCAACAACTCACTGAGAAGAATACGCCCAACCGTGGTATCGACGATTTCACCATTCATTCTCACCCTGATCTTCGCCTGTAAATCAACCACCTCATGATCATAGGCAATCCTGACTTCGTTGGCATTGGCAAAAAGCTTTCCTTCTCCGCGCGCATTGATACGCTCCCGAGTCATATAGTACAGACCAAGTACGATATCCTGGGATGGAATAATAATCGGTTCACCGTTTGCCGGAGACAGGATATTGTTGGTTGACATCATAAGGACTCGAGCTTCAACCTGAGCTTCTACAGACAATGGGACATGAACTGCCATCTGATCACCGTCAAAGTCCGCATTAAATGCAGCACAAACCAGCGGATGCAGCTGAATTGCCTTGCCCTCGATAAGCACAGCCTCAAAGGCTTGCATACCAAGACGGTGAAGGGTAGGCGCCCTGTTCAGAATAACAGGATATTCGGTTACCACCTCTTCAAGCATATCCCACACTTCCTTGGAGCCCTTCTCTACCATTTTTCTCGCACTTTTAATGGTAGTTACATACCCTTTTTGTTCAAGTTTGTTATAGATAAACGGCTTAAACAACTCCAGAGCCATCTTTTTTGGAATACCGCACTGGTGTAAACGAAGATGTGGTCCAACAACAATGACTGATCGACCGGAATAATCAACACGCTTACCTAAAAGGTTCTGGCGGAATCGACCCTGCTTACCCTTGAGCATATCAGAAAGAGACTTGAGAGGTCGCTTGTTACCACCGGTTATTACCCGTCCTCTTCGACCATTATCAAACAGGACATCGACTGCTTCCTGGAGCATACGTTTTTCGTTACGGATAATAATATCCGGTGCATCCAGTTCAAGAAGCCGCTTAAGACGATTATTTCTGTTTATTACCCTTCTGTACAAGTCGTTAAGGTCTGAGGTGGCAAATCGTCCACCCTCCAGAGGTACAAGTGGACGCAGATCCGGAGGAAGCACCGGGATAACTTCAAGAATCATCCATTCAGGGCGATTTCCCGACTCCTTAAAGGCCTCTATTACCGTCAGTCTCTTCCCTAACTTCAACCGTTTGGTCTGGGAATTGGTTTGCGCCATCTCGGCACGCAGCTGTTTGGAAAGGGCATCAAGATCCTGTGCCTCAAGAAGAGTTCTTATTGCCTCCGCACCGATCCCAACTTCAAATTGAGCGGGATATTCCTGCCTGGCCTGGCGATATTTTTCTTCGGTTAACAAAGTTCCCAAAGGCAAGGCATCAACTTCACTTGATATAACTGCATACTGCTCAAAATAAAGAACTTTTTCCAGATCTTTCAAGGTCTTGTCAAGGACAGCCCCGATCTTGCTTGGAAGGCTTTTGAGAAACCAGATATGGGCAACAGGTGCTGCAAGTTTTATATGCCCCAATCTTTCACGGCGAACCTTTGACTGAATGACCTCAACACCACATTTTTCACAAACAACACCGCGGTGTTTCATTCGTTTATATTTACCACAATTACATTCAAAATCTTTTACAGGACCAAAGATTTTGGCACAAAAAAGACCATCACGTTCCGGCTTGAAAGTTCTATAATTTATTGTCTCCGGTTTTTTTACCTCTCCATGGGACCAGTCCATGATCTTTTCCGGAGAAGCCAGAGATATTTTTACACTGCTGAATTTAACGGGTGCTTTAGGCTTTTGAAAAAAACTGAATAATTCTTCCACGAAATCACCTCTTCCTCAAGTTAAGGGTTTGTTTGACCAGTAAGTCAAACTTCGAAGAGACTTTCCAAGTAACCCCTAGGTTATATAAGAGGGTCACCCTCTGGATGACCCTTAACTATTATTCCTCAATCAATTCCATATTCAGGCAAAGCCCCTGGAGCTCTTTCACAAGAACATGGAAAGACTCGGGCAAACCTGTGGTAAGGAAATTGTTTCCTTTTACGATGCGTTCATACATGGTTGTTCGACCTTCAACGTCATCAGACTTGGCGGTCAGGAACTCTTTCAGGGTGTAGGCCGCACCATACGCTTCCATTGCCCAGACCTCCATTTCACCAAGACGCTGTCCACCAAATTGCGCCTTACCACCCAAAGGTTGCTGGGTGACAAGCGAATATGGCCCTGTTGAACGTGCATGAATTTTGTTGTCTACGAGATGATGAAGCTTGAGCATATACATAACGCCGACAGTAACCTGATTGTCAAAAGGTTCCCCGGTCAAGCCATCATAGAGTTGGCTCTGACCAACTTCATCCACACCGGCTTCTACCAGTAATTCACGAATCTTTGCCTCTTCGGCACCATCAAAAACCGGAGTAGCAATATGAATACCGTCCTTGTGTCTGCGCGCCCATTCAATCAGTTCTTCGTCACTTCGAGCTCCGGTAATTGCCGCATACTCTTCCTTAGAATAAACCGTTTTCAGCTTCTTTTTGATTGCATCAACCGCACAATCCCTGGCCATCTGCTCGAGCTGTTGACCTATTTTTTTGGCGGCAAAACCAAGATGAACTTCAAGAACCTGACCAACATTCATCCGTGACGGTACACCCAGAGGGTTCAAGACAATATCAACGGTAGAACCATCAGCGAAAAAGGGCATATCCTCTTCAGGCAGCAGCCTGGAAACAACACCTTTGTTTCCGTGGCGACCTGCCATTTTATCGCCAACGGACAGTTTACGTTTGGTAGCAACATAAACCTTTACCATCTTGACCACACCAGGAGGAAGGTCATCGCCCTTCTTCATTCTTTCGATGATTCCGTCGTAACGACCGGTTACCAGAGCAGCCTGATTCTCATAGCGCTGATATACGTCTTCGATCTGCTCCTCAAACTTGGCTCTTTCTGAGAAATCAAGATTTTTCAAACTCTCAAAGCCGACCATCGGGGCAAATTTAGCCTCCATCTTCTTGCCAAGCTTCACAAGCACATTGCCGCCCATATCAACAACGTCCTGCTTTACGGTTCTGCCATCCATAATCTTACCAATATCATAGCAGACACCTTTCTTCAGGCTGGCAAGCTCATCCAGCTTGTCCTGATTGAACTTTTCAATTTCCAGATCTTCAATGATCAAGGTTCGTTCGTCTTTGTCTACACCTTTTCGGGAAAAGACCTTGGCATCGATAACCACCCCCTGAACTCCAGGAGGAACCCGAAGTGAAGAGTCTTTCACATCCTGAGCCTTCTCGCCAAAGATCGCCCGTAATAATTTTTCCTCGGGTGAAAGCACTGTCTCCCCTTTTGGGGTTACCTTACCTACCAGGGTGTCACCGGCCTTTACTTCCGCACCTATCCGAACAATCCCTGAATCATCGAGGTTGCGCAGGGTTTCTTCACTGACATTTGGTATATCACGGGTAATCTCTTCCTTACCGAGCTTGGTATCTCTTGCCATGGTCTCGAAGACTTCAATATGAACCGAAGTAAACGTATCATCCTTGAGCAGCTTTTCGTTGACAAGAATGGAATCCTCAAAGTTAAACCCTCTCCACGGCATAAAGGCGATGGTGACGTTTTTACCAAGCGCAAGCTCTCCACTTTCACACGACGGACCATCAGCAAGTACCGTTCCCTTTTCAACTTCCTGCCCGGGAAGAACCAGCGGGGTCTGAGTGAAACAGGTGTTTTGGTTTGACTTCTTGTATTTACCCAATCGGTATACGGCAACACCGGTATCAAAGCCGTCAGTGCCAGGCTCGTCATATCGCACCACAATCCGGTTGGAGTCAGACTCTTCAATCACCCCTTTACCACCAGAAAGCAAACAGGCACCCGAATCCCTGGCGACATAACTTTCCATACCAGTTCCGACAAGAGGAGCAGAGGTCATCATCAACGGCACCGCCTGACGCTGCATGTTCGAACCCATCAACGCACGGTTGGCATCATCATTTTCCAGAAATGGAATCAATGAAGCAGCAACCGACATCAGCTGATTGGGTGCCACATCCATATAGCTGACAGAACTGCTGGCAACAGTCAACACCTCTCCCTCTTCCCTGGCAATCAGATAATCGGGTACGATACGTTTTTTCTTATCAAGATCAGTAAGAGCTGGAGCAATGATCTGGTTCTGTTCCTGCAAGGCACTGAGATATTTTACTTCGTCGAGTACGATTTTGTCAGCAACCTTACGGTATGGTGTCTCTATGAACCCATAAGGATTTACCCGTGCATAGGTTGCAAGAGAAACAATCAGCCCAATATTTGGTCCTTCAGGGGTTTCAACCGGGCAAATTCGACCATAGTGGGTCGGGTGCACATCTCGAACCTCAAAGCCGGCACGCTCGCGCGACAAACCTCCCGGTCCCAGTGCACTCAGTCTTCTTTTATGAGTAACCTCTGACAGTGGATTGGTTTGATCCATAAACTGGCTCAACTGTGAAGTACCGAAAAATTCCTTGATTGCAGCCGATATCGGTTTCGGATTAACCAGGTCGTTTGGCATAAGGGTTTCAACATCGTGAAGAGTCATACGTTCCTTAATTGCCCGTTCCATCCTGACCAGACCGACACGGTACTGATTTTCGACCAGCTCGCCAACAGTCCTCACCCTTCGGTTACCAAGATGGTCGATATCATCCACACCACCCTGGTTATCCTTGAGTCGAACCAGATATTTGACAGACTCAACGATATCTTCTCTACTCAATGCCCGCTGGGTAATATCAACATCCAACCCAAGTTTGGCATTAATCTTGTATCGTCCCACCTCTGACAGGTCATAAAGATCCGGATTAAAGAAGAGGTTTTCAAAGAAACTCTCAGCTACCTCGATAGTTGGAGGGCTTGAAGGTCTAAGTCTCCGATAAATTTCAAGCAGTGCCTCTTCGGTTGTATTGGATTTATCAAGAGCAAGGGTCTTCTTAAATGAGTCTGAATAATTGATCCCATCTATATGCAGCACATCAAAGGTAGCAACACCTGCCTCATTGAGGCTCTCAAGAACAGCTTCACTTAACTCGGTATTACACAAGGCAATCTTTTCTTCATCACCAGAAGGGTGATCTACATCCGAGGCAAGAATCTTACCAACCAGTTGTTCTTCGGAAATTTTAAGATATTCAATTCCAGCAGCCTGGATTTTTTTGCACAGAACCTTGGAGATCTTCTTTCCCTGTTTACCAAGTACAGTACCATCTGCGGGATCGATAAGGTCAAATTCAAGACGCTTGCCTTTCGCAGTTTCCTCGCTGAAACTGATAAAATAATCATCCCCTTCTTTTTTGATTGTATTAACGGGATAAAACTCACGAAGAAGCTGGTCTGCAGTATAGCCCAAAGCCTTTAACAGAGTGGTTACCGGGAACTTTCGCCTTCGGTCAATACGGACATGAAGGACATCTTTTATATCAAACTCCAAATCAATCCAGGAACCACGAACGGGTATAATTCTTGCGGAATACAACAGTTTTCCAGAGGCATGACTTTTGCCGTTATCATGGGTGTAAAAAAGCCCAGGAGAACGCTGCAACTGAGAAACAATAACCCGCTCGGTACCATTAATGACAAAAACGCCATCACCGGTCATCAGAGGAAGGGTACCGAGAAAGACCTCTTGCTCCTTTATATCTCTAATGGTTTGTACACCAGTTTCCTCGTCCACATCAAAAGTAATGAGCCGGACAACTATCTTGAGAGGAATCTCGTATGTCATTCCTCGTTGCTGACATTCTTGAACAGTATACTTGGGTTCACCAAACTTATAGCGAACAAATTCAAGTGAGCAAAGACCATTAAAATCATTTATCGGAAAGACATTCTTCAAGATTTCCTGCAAACCAAAATCTTCACGCTGATCAGGGTCACAATCCATCTGAAGAAATTTTTCGTAGGATAAACGCTGCATGGAGATAAGGTGCGGCGGCTCAATGATTTTTTCTGCCTTGGCAAAATTCTTTCTAACTCGTTCCATATTTGTCCTCAAGGTTGCCTAAATATTTATCGTGTGCACAATGATTCCCAGAACAGTACAACCTAATTCACTTATTTATTTGATATTTCCCATCATAGCAGTTGGTTAACAGATTTTGATTACATGCACATTAACCAGATGGAAGCTATACGAACAGTATATAACACTGGTACATTTGAAGCTCCAAGATGTTGAATTGATTTACTAACCGTGTCAGCAAGGCTGAAATTTTGTGTCGTCTCCCCAATCGCCACGCCACTTTCAATTCATCCCTCGAAAAAACCTCAACAAAGATAAACTTATAACTATTTGATTTTATTTATTTTTTAATCTTTTGAAAGAGTATTGTCTTATAACGCGGACACGCTACTCGGCAAAACCGGTAGCGTGTCAAAATCATCAGTTGTCAGCTTTTTACTGACTGTGTCGTCAAATTCTATTTGATTTCTACAGAACCGCCAACACCTTCGATTTGAGCTTTAACTTCTTCAGCTTCTTCTTTGGTAATACCTTCTTTCAATGGAGCAGGTGTTCCCTCAACAAGAGCCTTAGCTTCTTTCAGACCGAGACTGGTGAGTGCACGAACTTCTTTAATCACCTTGATCTTTTGGTCACCAGCAGCGGTAAGAATGACATCAAATTCGGTCTTCTCGGCGGCAGCCTCACCACCAGCCTCACCACCGGCACCACCAACAGCGGCTACAGCTACAGGAGCAGCGGCAGAAACACCAAATTTTTCTTCAAGCTCTTTGATAAGCTCAGAAAGCTCAAGAACTGACATGTTAGCAATAAATTCAATTACATCTTCTTTTGTTACAGCCATGATTAAGTACCTCGTATTTTTAAATTACGTTAGCGATATATTCTTTTCCAACAATTCGAATTCGTCGATTATGCTTCTTGCTCCTTCTGATCCTTAACAGCATTAAGACCATAGAGGAAAGTTCTTGGTACACCAGAAAGCACCTGAACCAACCCTGTGGGCACGCCATTGAGAACTGAAAGAAACTGACCAAGAAGAGCCTCCTTGCTCGGAAGTTTTGACAGTGCTGTCAAATCATCAGCGGAAAGCTTATCACCCTCAAGAACTGCCGACCTAATCTCGAATTTATCAAATTCCTTAGCATACTTGGCCAGCACCTTGGCAGGACTTACAGGATCATCATACGCCATAACGACAGCAGTAGTGCCAACAAAATCGTCGGTCAACTTTTCGCTATCAGTACCTGTAACCGCCATTTTCAAGAGAGTATTTTTGGCTATCCTGATTTCTGAGTCACATTCTCTCAGTTCAATCCGGATTTTTTGAAGCTGTGAAACCGACAATCCACAATAGTCCGTTACAACTGCAAACTTGGCGCGATTAAACGACTCGCCCAACTCTGAGACTATCGCTGATTTTTGATCACGATTCAAAATACTCCTCCATTCCAGGTTGATGTTAAAAGTTCTCGAAACAGCAGTTACGCAAACTTCGCTAATCACTACAATTGATTAGTTATTTTCGCCTCGGCAGGTGGTGTATAACACACCTATTAAACAAAAGAGTACCTGCTGTCTTCGACTAAGAGGTCAAGACCTCATCCAAAATACTACTTATTTTATAAGAGTTCTTACCTGCAACGGATCAATCTTGAAGCCTGGACCCATTGTGGTAGAAACTGTTATTGATTTTAAATAAATACCTTTACTGGATGACGGTTTAAGTTGAATAAGTTTGTCAACCAGAGCCAGGGCATTTTCAGCTAATTTTTCCGCACCAAAGGAGGCTTTTCCCACACCTGCATGAATAATACCGTTTTTATCGACCTTGAAATCGACTTTTCCGCCCTTGATTTCCTTGATCACTTCAGCAACATCAAAAGTAACCGTTCCAAGTTTGGCGTTAGGCATAAGGTTTCTGGGTCCAAGAATTCGTCCAATTTTTCCAACCGTTCCCATCATATCAGGAGTGGCAACAGTTTTGTCAAATTCAAGCCAACCTTCTTTAATCTTTTCTACAAGCTCATCGCCACCGACAAAATCAGCACCAGCCTCTTTGGCCTCTGCTTCTTTTGGACCTTTTGCAAAAACCAGTACCCTTGTTACCTTACCTGTACCATGAGGTAAGACGACAGAAGATCGAACCATCTGGTCAGCATGTCTCGGGTCTACCCCTAACCTTACTGCAATGTCAAAAGTTTCATCAAACTTGGCGTAGCTTGACTCAAGAGCTTTCTTTATACCTTCATCAAGCGGATAGAAAACTGTTCTATCCTGATCTTTCACTTTGTTATTATAATTTTTTCCATGTTTCGGCATTTACTGGCCTCCTACTCTCATGTGTGTTTTCCACACCAGTAGTATTAGTCTATTTTTTTAGTCTACAACTGTAATTCCGGCACTTTTTGCAGTACCTTCAACAATTTTCATTGCCGCTTCCAGATCATAAGCATTAAGATCAGGCATCTTGATTTCGGCAATTTCCTTTATCTTATCTCTTGATATTTCAGCTACACGCTCTGCCTTTGGATTACTTGACCCTTTTTCCACTCCAGCAGCCTTAAGCAACAGTACTGAGGCGGGAGGGGTTTTGGTAATATAGCTGAACGAACGATCCTGATAAACTGTGATCACTACCGGAACAATAGTATCACCCATGGATTGTGTTTTGGCATTAAACGCCTTACAGAACTCCATGATATTAACACCATGTTGACCTAAGGCAGGTCCAACCGGTGGTGATGGGTTGGCTTTACCAGCTTGAATCTGCAGCTTAATAAACGCCATTTCTTTTTTAGCCATTTTCCACTCCAAAAATCATTTATATTTAACGCACAAAATGCCAGATCGACAGGCCGATCCGACATAAAGTCTAGGTATTTGAAACCTGTACGAACTCAAGCTCCACCGGAGTCTCTCGTCCAAAAATGGAAACCATTACCCGTACTCTGCCCTTATCGGGAAACACCTCATCAACAACCCCCTGGAAATTAGCAAAGGGACCATCAATAACCCTGACATTTTCGCCAACATCAAAGACAACTTTCGGTCTTGGTCGTTCAGAACCATCCTGAATTCGTCCTATCACCTTGGCAGCATCTTCATCTGACAAAGGAATCGGGTTTCGGTCATCTCCAACAAAGCCAATAACCCTCGGCATATTATCATGGATAGTGTGCCATGTGTGATCATTAAGATCCATGCTCACCAGCATGTAACCAGGGAAAAATCTTCTCGACGAAGTTTTCCTGGATCCCTTAATCATCTCAACAACCTGTTCAGTAGGCACAAGAATTTCGCCAAAGGATTCTTCCAACCCCTCCTTGCGAATTCTGTCTTCCAGACTAGCCTTCACCTTATCTTCAAATCCAGAATGAACCTGAAGTATGTACCATTGCCTTGCCATTTTAAGCCTGTCCGGTTAAATTTAATTATCCTTGCAGGATAAGTTTTACAATCCAGCCAAGAAAAGAATCCACCGCTCCAAGATATAAGGAGACCAAGATTGCAAACAAAATTACTACTCCAGTAAGCCCCAAGGTGACTTTCTTATCAGGCCAAACGATTTTGTTGAACTCAACCTTTACCTCTTCGATAAAGCGTCGAATTCCTTGCGGAGAATAAGGAGAGATCCCCTTGCTGCTCGCTTCAACATCGTTCTTTTTTGCTTTCTGCTTTTTAGCCATCTATCTCTACCTGCTCTTCAACCGCATTAACCTAAGGAGAATTATCCTGATCATACTTTGGCAGGTCAGGAGGGATTCGAACCCCCAACCCCCGGATTTGGAGTCCGGTGCTCTACCAATTCGAGCTACTGACCTGCACACAACTACTTCGTTTCTTTATGCGGTGTATGTGACCTGCAAAACGGACAATACTTTTTAAACTCAAGCTTATTCGGGGTATTTCTTTTATTTTTGGTCGTCGTATAATTCCGACGCTTACATGTTCCGCATGCAAGAGTAACTATATCTCTCATCCTACCCTTCCTAAAAAAAAGAAATTGCCCCACTCCAGTGGAGCAGAGCAATTTTACATATTATCTGGCTGTGAACTTACGCTTCAATTTCACTAATAACGCCAGCACCTACGGTTCTACCACCCTCTCGGATTGCAAAACGAAGTCCAGCATCCATCGCTATCGGAGTAAT
>PDWI01006149.1_pt1 | contig 15640 bp, 17 predicted proteins | sample 1430891 | NCBI WGS metagenome assembly PDWI01 (sample SAMN01162508, study PRJNA174530) | Oral metagenome, whole genome shotgun sequencing project. | biome: Marine environment; feature: Marine mammal; material: Swab sample of the gingival sulcus; isolation source: swab sample of gingival sulcus... | reverse complement strand
ATCTCGAAGCATATCTTTTTGCTGCGTCAAATCAGTATTTTTGATAAATTGAGACCATTTTATAATCTGCTCTTTTGAAAAATCTTTTACATCATCAATTTTATTATTTGCGAGCGCTTGTAAATATCGAATATCTTCAAATCAAGGAAGATACGAAAGTATTTTTTGTACTCATCGATTCCACCAAGCTACAAGCGTATTGGTTCACCGGATAAGATTCAGAGTTATTTCATGGGAAACTTTTCGTGATTTATTGTATATGGCATCACTGGCTTCATTTGCCTTGATCCAAGCAGTGTCAAGAACTTCTTTTGAAAGTCTCTTGAAAATATCCCATACAGAGGCGATTTCTCACTGGAGAAGAACAACTTTCTTTCAAAGGACTTTACTTTCAAGAATAAGTGCATGTTTGACAGAGTGGATATAATTTTTTTCGAGATTAATCTCAAAAACCGAACCTCGAACTCCAGCGACGAGCTGCTGCTTTGGAAGTTGAAATCGCACATACGAACCTGGATAGAGCGTACGCACTATATTGGACCAGACCTTTCATTTTTCAAGACGAGCTTCGAGTTTGATCTCTGAGTAATCAGATGAAACCCGCATCACATCAATAATCATTTTTGTATTATTTCCGAGTTGAGTTGTTGATCTATCGGGCCAAAAGACGGTTGCCTGCGAATCTTGCTGCGTCAACACAACATCTCATTCTTCAAGAGAGTAGTTCTCTTGATGCTGCATATCAATGGCAATATCTCATCGTACCACGGTAATCTGTCCATCGTGGGCAGCCACATACGGCTGTATCGGATCATCAGCGTGAATAGCAATATAGTATTTATAGGCTGTAAATCCAAAAGCGATAACAAAAACTGATAGGAAAATAAGTATGATATAGAGCAAAATATTCTTTTTCATATCAAGAAAATTAGATAACACATTTATCTTACAAAAAAACTTGAAAAAATCAAACTATTTGTTATGCTCTTAGCATGCGTACAAAATTTCACTACATTCTTATTCTTTTCGTTTTTATTATCATTTACCTTATTTATCTGATTGCTCGCTATACCTATGAGCAATTTCAGGTTGATTCATATATCGAAAATGTAAAAATGAGAAACGCCGAACAGGAAAAAATCAATCAAGTCAAACAATTTCAAAGTGAGTATATTCGTACGAAAGCCTATCATACTTTGGTCGCAAAAAAATCTCAATGAAAAAAACTTCCTGCCGAAAGTGTGTTTCATATCGTATGAGCTGGGGAAGCGAGTGCCAACAGTGAAGAAGAAACAAGAAGAATCATTGCTGAAAACCAAAAGAGAACCAATAATCCCCTGCGGAATATGGATAATCCTCAAAAATGGAATTTTATTTTCCAGCATGGAATCAATAAATTCCAAGAATATAATCGGTAAAAGCTTTTTTTAAAAAAATCCCCAAACTTCATCGTTCTGGGAATTTTTTGAAAGGAAATTATTTCTTTGTTTTTTTATTGCCAGACAGAATCATATCATACAAGAGCGGCGCAGCAATACAAATTGATGAATAGGTACCAACAATTGTACCAAGCATAAGAGCAAGGGTAAATCCTCGAATCGAATCAGGACCAAAGAAAAACATAGAGAGAAGTACAATCAATACGGTAAGAGACGTAAAGAGTGATCGACGAATTGTGTCGTGAATAGACTCATCGATAACTTTTTTGAATGCGTGTCATTTTTTGTGTCCATCTCGTAAATTTGATCGAATTCTATCCATGACAACAATCGTATCATTGATCGAATACCCAAGAACGGTCAGCATAGCGGTAATAAAAAATGTATCTATTTTGAATTCTGGAAAAAAGAAAGAAATAAGAACATAGAGCCCAAAAGCAATAATCACATCATGAAAGAGTGTAAGAGCCGTTACAACAGAAAATGGCCAGTTCACCATACCTGAAATCGAACCTCGAAAGGCATAGAGAATGTAGAGAGAAATGGCTATGATGACACCAATAAGTGATTTATATCCAGATGATTTGATATAATCTCCAAATGAGGCTCCAATATTAACATACCGTGTTTGCTTGATTTGAGCCTGATCAATGGTATTAAATTCTTTTTGGAGGGCAGCTGCAAATGATTGTTTTGCACTTTCTACAAGAGTAAAATCAACACTACCATCATCCGTTTTTGCGGCTGACTCATCGATACCAGTTTCCACAATAATACTGTCGACCCCACTGACACCATAGATATTTTTGTCAGTAATGATGGCTGAGATATTCTCAGGAAGAGATGACTCGGCTTTTTGTAGGAGGCTTGATTTAGCGAGCTTGATCACTTGGGATTTTGAGACTCCATCAACAGAGTACTCTATTTGAACTCCTCCCGTCATATCAATTCCCTGATTGACACCAAGCGTCCAAGGCAAAAGAAGAGAGACAAACATAAGAACAAGTGCAAATATATAAAATACTTTGCGATTTTTGATAAAAGAAAACATAAGAAAATAAGGGTAAAGAAGTATTTTTTTCTGCTACATTTATACGATGAAGTGAAAAAAAGTCAAAAGAAATATAAAGAAAATGCTTGCATTATTTTGAAAAATAGTGTATACTAAACAAAATACAGCGTTTTTGATTCTTTCTATTTTTTCTATGCAATACAAAATTCCTGTACAAATTGAGAATGAAGACTCTATTTTTCTTGGGCTTTCTTTTCGGCAGCTTTGAATCATTATGTGATGGTGAGGTATTGCTTATGGGCTTTTCACTGTTCTCGAGCCTCGACTTGGATCACAGGTGGCTCTCATATTTGTCATTCCCCTTGTGATTATTGGGATTATTATAGCACTTCTCAAAATATCAGAGATGACATTTTTGCCCATTGTATTTAATAGCCTGAGACTTACACTCAATGCAAAAAAGCGACTTTGGTCAAAAGGAACAGATAGCTATGAACCTGGTGATATTGGTGCAATTTATATCAAAAAAGAGCAAAAGTGAGAAGCCAATCTCAGCTTTGCCGAAAAAATGAAAAGTAATGACGAGATTGCTCAAAAAATCAAAAATCTTTAATTTTTTCTTTTATGAATAAAACTACAAAATCCGTACGATCTGGAAAAAAACCAGAAAAAGATTCGAGCACACAACGATATTTGCCTTTTACAGAAATACACAATAATATGCTTATTATGAAGGATGGATCGTCACGTATGGTACTCAAGATTCATGCTCTCAATTTCAATCTCAAGAGTGTTGAAGAACAGGATGCTATTTTGATTAGCTATCAGCGGTTTTTGAATACACTAAACTTTCCAATTCAGATTATTGTTCGGTCACTTCGAGTTGATATAGAATCTTATATCAATCGACTCAAAAAAATTGCCCTCAATCAAGAAAGTTCCCTCTTGCAAGAACAAACGTACAAATATGTAGATTTTTTGACAACACTTATTGATTTGGCTCAAATCATGCGAAAAGATTTCTATATTGTCGTGCCCTATGATATCGAAAATGATCAGAGTGTGCGAAGAAATGATTTTGTAGGAATTTTCCAATCTTTTTGGTCTGCCCTTTCACAAGAGCAATCAGTCTCGGATATTCGTGCAAATAGAATTCGAGCACAAAAATTATCAAAATGAAATGCTGAGCGTGTTTCAACAATAAAAATGAGCCTCGAATGAATCGGGCTCAAAGCCGAAGAACTCAAAAAAGAAGACCTTATCCGATTAGTTCATAATTACTACAATCCAAAAATTCAAAGTGAACATGAATTCAAAAGTAATATAGACGATCTCAATTTCAATGATTAATATTTTTGTTCACTTATAAATATATACCCTTACTTCCCTAACTTTTCCCTATCCTATGAATTGGAATATGTTTCCAGCTGGAGCAAATATTATCTGTGTTCATGGATCAGATGTACTCTTGATACAACGATCTGGCAAGACAAATATGTGGCCATGATACTGGGCGTTTCCTGGCGGGAAAGTCGATGACGGCGAATTGTTTCGTGAGGCATGACTTCGAGAGCTGACAGAAGAGCTGTGAATTATTGCTCAAGAATCAGATATTTTCAAAGAAACCATTGTTTTGACTCGAAATGTTACTCGTGCAAAAATTGTATACTTTGGTGTCATTGATGAATGGGAGAATATTCCAGAAATTCAAGAACCACACCTAGCAGAAAAAATGGCATGGTTTCCTCTTGATTCCCTTCCAGATCACATCATTCCCCATCATGCTCTTGCACTTGAAGCCCTGGAAAAAGGCATTGCCTACAGTGAATATGACATCGCACCACAATAAAAAAATCCCCTCAAAAAAAGGGATTTATTTTTTTATATACTCTAGAAATTAGAAGCTTCTGTAGTGATTACTGACAATAGCTTTCATTCGAATTTGCCGACGTGTTGGCTTTTTTTGGTGTGTTTTTTCGTTTCGGAGTTTGTTGTTTGTACGACTTTGGTAAAATATTTTTTTAAATCGCATCGCAAGTTTTTCACTTGCTTCGTTTTCGTTTTTGATAGCGTAACAGATCATTTTTTATAAGAAAAATAAAGAATAAAGAGCAATATAGGGCGTATATTATAAAAAATTCGCCAATTGTCAAATCTTTTTTTGAAAAAAACAACGAGATATTTGCGTAAAAGAAAAAAATATGCTACCATATATACAATATCAATAATCAATATACATCACTATGAATTGCTATGATCCTCTCTTGGAATACGAAAAGCAATGTGAATATAAAAACACATACACATCGGATACAAATACACCAAGTTCATCTCTCAAAACATGCATAGATGTAAATCAATACACTCCATGCACACTTCAAGAAAATACATTTGATACACAAAATGATCAAATGCAGGATTGTAAAGATTCGTATGAAGCATCGTACGAAAGTACCTCAAATGAAATGGAAGAACTTCTCAGGCTTCGAGACGAATTTGAAGAGATGTCTTCTGTTCCTCCTCGTCCAAAAAAACAAAAAAAATCATTTGGATTTTCTCGTTTTCTCTGGCATTGGACTCGAATGTCTCTGGCGTACTTTCTTCTCTCTGGTACGATATTTTGAGTCTTGATGGGACTTATGAATTTTAGCGCCTACTCTGCAAGAGTGGTCCATTGGATACAGCCTGAAAAAATAGAAGATATACAAAAAACCATGCAAAAAGCTTTGGTTCAAAGTACACCTCAAGCTCATGCTGGAGAAAGTGAAAAAGAAGATGAAATCAACAGAGAAGTTGTAGAAGAAAAAATTCTTATCGAATATCCAGATATGGTGTTTGATCGTTCGTACAATGAAGAGAGTCTCCTCTCTTGACTTTCAAATACTTCAGCAGGAAAAACAAGTTTTTCACTTGCACCAAAAGAAAACCGGATTATAATTCCTCGAATTGGTAAAAATATTCCTCTTGTTGATGTTGAAATGAAGGCAGGAGCAAAATTTGAAACCATGAATGAAGTGTTTATGGAAGAGCTCAAAAAATGAGTTGTCCGCTATCCGGGAACGGCCAAACCATGACAAAAAGGAAATGCCTTTATATTTTGACACTCGTCAAACTATCCATGGATACCAAGCAAATACAACAATGTATTTGCCCTCCTCGATAAAGTCCAAAATGGAGATAAAGTCATTGTCTACTATGATGGAAAAAAATACATCTACAAAATAACTGACCGAGCAATCGTAAAACCGTGAGATGTAAAAGTACTTCGATCACGCGATAAAGACAAAAAAGAAATTGCATTGATGACTTGTTGGCCAATTGGTACGACCCTTGAACGAATCATTATCTTTGGAAGCCTTGTCGAAGAAAGTTAATTTTTATTTTTTTACATTTTAATATATGGACTATTCTCCTATTTTTACCTACAATTTTGCGAATATGGATTTTGGAAATATTTCAGTTCTCTCAAGTCTTACATGAATAGGAATTGAAATAGCGATAATTATTCTTCTCTATATTCTCTCTCTTTTTGTTTGGCATATTGCAAAATGAATTCAAGATTCAAAGAGTAAAAAACAAAAGGCAAAAGTTCTCCAAGACCTTATTCTTATGAAAGATATCCAAAGTGAAATAGAAAAAGAGATCGAGCAGGCTCGTCTCAAAGCAGCATTTCAGGATTAAAAAAATATCTCACAAAATGTGAGATATTTTTAGTATGTAAGTATATAAAGCCAATTTTTTTTATTCTCTTGAGTATTGATTTTTTCTCTTGTATCTCCGAAAGTTTGTGGATAATTCGAACGGCGGAAAAGTTTTTGTGTGATATTAGAGTTGGCATTTTTTTGTACTTCCATAACCGCCGCAAGAACATAGGTATCATTTCCATCTTGATCTTTGATGCGTCTATACCCAAACCCACTCGGACATGACTCTATTCCACGGTATGCCCTCGGATCTCATGGAATTTCTCTGAGGTAAAGTCACTCTAATTCGAAAAGGACGCCATCAAGACAGTATCCATGGGATTTTGGATACTCCGCATTATCAATAGAATATGCCGCAAGTGCAAGTGCCACAGAGTTAAGGATTTTTTTACGAATAACATCACGACCTTGGGGTGAATTATTTTGAGGTATCTTTTTTACCTTATCTGGATACTGCGAAACCAGCACTATCGATGTATCCACAGGTGTTGTTGTAAAGGTGTAAACGCCAGAATATCCCACAAAAGCAAAAACACCAGAGGCGATCAATGCTAGCGGGGATATAAATCCTTTTTTGAAAAACATTTTTAAAAAATATTATGCTTTTGCTTGATAGAGGTTTCGTCCGACTCGTTCTATATATTTCTTATTTTGTAGATTCATATAAATGGTTGTCTTTTTGACCTGTCGTTTTTTGAGGACACGCGCAGTGATTTCATCGGTTGAGAGTGGTTCACCAGCTTTTTTGAAAATATCGAGAATTACATCGAGAACCGTTCCAGATTGGTATCCCCAATCTTTGAGGACATAGATTCCTCGCCCGATAAGAACAAAGTCATCATTTCGAATAAGTTCATTGTGAATCGTAGAGATTTTAACCGGTTCATGAAAAAATTCAGTAATTTTGTTTGAAATATCCATAAAATGCATCGGCTCTTTTTCTTTTTTGAGAACGTAGACAGCCTTATCTTTGAGAGTAGATGGATTGAGAATTTTCCATTTTTCAAGTCCTATATATTTCTTTTCTCCTTTGATAATATCAATATATACATCCATGATAGAATCAATCATAATAGTCTCAAGTTTTCCAAATTGTGCAAAAAGATTTGATCGAATTGTCTCGTAGAGAAGAGACATCTCCATAATATCTCATCGTCTCTTAAGAATTTTGACAGCTTCCTTATGGATGCTTTCTATCATTTTTTTGCTGACTTCTGGAAAATAGAAATATGTGTGAGTTCCAAGTTTTGGTTTTGATCGTCGTAGTGAAAAATCTGATTGAAGCATGATATCGAGAATACTCTCATATGAAGCACCTTCAATTCATAGCTCTGCGATAAGAGCGCTCACAAGTCGATCTCTGGTGACTATATTTCCATGCATTCGCACAATTTCTTCTCATTTTTCTTGAATATACGCTAGGTTACTTACCTTCATAATTCGCCCAATTTTTTGAATGCCAACATCTTCTATTTGACGAACTCGCTCCCGAGTAATTCCATACCTATCTCCTATTTGCTGGAGTGTTTCTTTTTTCGTTTCAAAACCCATTCGACGAGTAATCACTGATCGTTCTTTTTCTGTAAGAGAGTCAAGTACTTTGTGAAATCCTTCGAGAATTTCTGTTATATTCATATTTTTAGTAGCCATCATAGGAGATAAAATTGATAGAGATTAAAATAATTGTGTAAACGTATAAATCTTACAAGAGGAGCAATATGTATTATGTCTACTATAATACGTTTTTTTAAAAAAAGTCAAGTCTAAATTGGTAAACTCATATTATTTTTTTCTTTTTTCCTTTGGTTTTTCCCATAAATAATATCACTGTACTCTTGGAGTTCATCATCATTTTGATTATCTATATAATACATATCGGTATTTTCTTTTTTTGAGCTTTGTGAAAGATAGTATGACGCAATGGTAATAAAAAGAAAACTGACAAAAGCAATATAAAAACCACTTTGTATTGTCAATCATGCCGTTGCAATTTGCTGATTATACACACGAAAAATAAAAAGCATATGAAAAAGCAACGCCAAAAAAATCCCACTTACCCAGACAATAGCCTGTGTATCAGAGAGACGAAATGGAACCTGTTTTCGCATTTGCTCTTTTTTTGTATGAGAAAGAAGAAAAAAAAGCATAAGAGCAATTGACAGGAGTAATCCATACCCAAGATACCCTGTATAACTCGAAAACGCCCAATAAACTTCACTTCACCTATCGGAGAATTTGAGTGTAAACCAAGGAAAAAAAAGGGAGAAAAAGAGGACTATATTCATCAAAAGAATGACCCGCCCAGAGAGCGGAAGTTTACTAGCTCAAAAACTAATTCGAGAGAGAAATCGAAAAAAATCATTTTTAAATTTCCGATTTTTGAAATTTGTGGTATACTGTTTCATATCTTCTAGTATATTCGTTTTTTATTTTTTTCAAGATGAGTATTCAAAAAAAATCAAAAAACATCTTTATTTTCCTATTTCAAAGCCTTTTGGATTTTGTAGCATTAAGTCTGAAAGCACTTAAATCTCTTGTATTTTTCAAAAAAATGCATAGTATAGACTCAAAATTTGCATTTCTCGAAACCATATTCGAACACGGACCAAAATCGTTTCGAGATAAACCAACAGGTATCAAACTGGGTCGCTCAATTTTTGTCCCTTTTCTCTATCTCCTATCCAAAACAAAAGATGAAAGCACTTCTCAAAAATAATCGTGGTATGACTCTTGTCGAACTTATGGTAAGTATGACTATATTTGCTATTATTATCTCGGCAGTACTTCTGACGATTCAGTATATGTCTATCGCTCGAATCAACACGGCTCACAGGATGAGCCTGACACAGGAACTTTATTTTTTCCAAGAGCAACTTTTCACGGCGATAAAAGATGGTGGAACCATAGATTTTGAAGAGTACTGGAACCGAAAAGTATTTTCAGAAGAAACTGGAAGTGGACACTATACCAAGAAATCAGGATTTGGAAACTATGGAAGAGGTGGTGATGGAGGAACTAGCTTTGGGGCATTACCATATCTGTGTAGAAGTGGAAGTGGAACTCCGATTATGAGTACAGGATGATGTTTGACTGTCGGTCTCAATGATTCTGGACAAAATCAAAGCTGAACCTACCAACGGTTTGGACAGTATGCACTTCAGTTTATTGATCACAACTATAATCGTGATAATGATATGGGTGATGAAGATGGTACAGGAGGAATTCAGCATGATGAAGATGATCGAAATCTCTGGGATGGACCACTGGTCTACACAGGATGAGTCGCAGAACTCTATCTTATCAATCCAGATACAAAAGTGCGAACGGCCTTTCGATGGGTTGTTCGGCAAGATCCAGATGCACCAAAAAACATAGGAGATTGTCAAGTGATTGATGGTACTAATAATAACAAAGGACTTATCCTTTCAGGGTCTTGTCTTGGAAATGTGCAGATGCTCAGAATGCACGGAAAAGATTTTGGATGGAACCATGACTGAAGTGGAACTGGCGCCTATGATGGAGTGACTGATACTTGGGTCTGTGATCCAAAATGGCAGTGTCCAGAAACAGTCACAGCTGGTAACTCGAACAAATGGACAATAGCAACTTGAGATGATGTACAGTGGGTCAATCTCTTCCCCTCAACAATCAATGTAAAAAATCTCCGCTTCGAACTCTACCCTCAAAAAGATCCCTATCTTGCGGTGGCAGCTCCAGATGCAGCACAGTGAAGTGATGAAATCTCACCATTTATTCATCCCTACCTTCGAATTACCGTTGATCTTGGATTCTCTCATGCAGAGCGACGAGCCCTAAAAACTATCAATCCATCACTCTCATCGACAACAACGATCAGTCTTGATGATTTTCGATAAAATATGTGAACACGCGTGTAAGTCATATTCAAAGGGAAAATCGAGAAAATAAAAGAAAAATATTTTCAAAATATTTGACAAAGAACGTTTTTTTTATACACTATCGCCATTATTTTAATTGTCTTTACTTTTATTATGTTAGGAAAACTCAAAAAAAGAAAGCGACTTCGAGTCCACGGATTCTTGAGTAGAAACTCTGATAACGGTGGAAAAAAAGTCCTCAAAAACCGACGACGAAAGGGTCGACACCAACTGGCTGTCAGCTACCTTGGTCGATACAAAAATATCAAAGGAAAAAGCAAACACCACAATATCGCTGGTGGAAATGCACGTGTTGTGACCTATCCAGGACTCACAAAACGGTTTCGTGGTTAATTTTTACTCGTGATAGCAAAAAAATTTCGCTTGACAGAAAAAGAAATAAAAAAGGTTTTTAAGCAAAAAAAGCCTTTTTTTTCACGGTACTGGATTGTCAATACCCGAAAAAATAACTTGCAATATAATCGAATTGCCATATTATTGTCGGGCAAATGTACCAAGTGAGCGGTCAATCGAAACTTTTTTCGCAGAAAATTCTATGATACGCTGTTTGATATTTGACTTGAAGGATGATTTGATTTAGTTTTTGTTCCAAAGAAATGACAAAAATTTGACTTCAAGATATCAAACGATACCAAACGATTCGGCGAGTCACTTTCACAATTGTATACACACATTCTCAATAATTCTTAATTTTCTTTTTGTATGAATACCAATAAAATGCTCAATATCCTCATATTGACGCTTGTATTTTTTTTGGCTTTTAATCTCTTGATGCCAAAACAAGAGCAAAATACCACTCCAAAATCTGGAATCTTTCTTTTTATTAAAGATGGAGGGATCACTATTCCAAACATTCCTCAATTAACTGTATTTAATTCTCAAACTGGATCCCTAAAATTCAATACCTGTACCAATATGAGTTTTTCTGTTGGAGGACAAAAAATCCAAAAAATCCAAGAAGCCTATCCAGATTTCTGTCATGATGTAGAAATTGCCGAAAATACAAACAAGGCAATAGATATGACACCACTGCATAAGCTCTTTGCCAATACAAATTATGTGGGACAGTATATTATCAATTTAAATGTCCAAGAAGAAGATTATATGGTGGCGTTTACCGTAGAGAAACCAGGATTTTTCCGATCACTGCTCTCTACTATTGTCTATGATCCGATCTACAATCTTTTTGTGGCTATTTTGACATTTCTTCCAGGACATTCTCTTGGTTGGGCTATTATCATTATCACCATAATTATACGACTGATCCTTTTGGTTCCTCAGTACAAAATGCTCGAAAATACCAAAAAAATGCAAACAATCAATCCAAAAATTCAAGCCATTAGAAAAAAATACAAAGGAAATCAAAGTGAAATGGGAATGGCAATGATGGAGCTCTACAAAAAAGAAGGAGTCAATCCGGCTGGATCTTGCTTGCCACTCCTTATCCAGATGCCAATCCTCATAGGACTCTACTGGGTTATCTCTGGAATTACTGATCCATCAAATTTTTATCACCTGTATTCTTTTTTCCACGATTTTGATCCCACTTCTATCAATACTCTCTTTTTTGGCGTTGACTTGACTTGGATAGGAGGAGCCCTCGGTATTGCCGCTGGTATTATCCTCGGTGCTACTCAGTGGGTGCAGGCGTATCTCTCTTTTCGATACAATACTCCAAACAAAAAAACAGACAAGAAATCACCAGCAAAAAAAGATGAAAATGAAATGCCACAAATCGATCCAGAAATGATGCAAAAAATGATGCTCTACTTTTTCCCTGTTATGCTAGGAGTCACAGCTATATTCTTTCCACTTGGAGTTTCTCTGTATTGGTTTATTGGTACTCTCTTTATTATCGGACAACAGGCGTATGTCAATACAATGGCTGAAAAAAAGAAAACCTTTGGTGAAATTGTAGAAAAAAAATAAAAGTAGTCATCAAAAATGATGATAATAATATCAAATTTATATGAATATTTACCTTCATAATCCAAAAGATTTTTCTAATATTTGTACCATTTCTCGTACCTTAGAATTTTTCTGAATTCATAAATGTTATATCTACGACACAAACAATCTTATACGAGAAAAGTATGGAAAAAGTTACTCTCGAAAACTTCGAACACAAAGTGCCTGAGCCTTCGAAAAAATTCGATTTGAAAAAATAGAGGATTATCAAAAATTTTTAGAGAATTATTCTGGAAGAAAAGTTGCAACAGTACTTGATAAAAATTCTTGAGATTTGCAAGATTTTTCTCATAAAGAAGATGATATAATTTTATTTTGAAATGAAACTTTTGGGCTCCCAAAAGAAGTCATAGAAAGCGCTGACGAAAAAATTTTTATACAGTGAAATTGACTAACACAAAGCCTTAACCTGAGTAATTCTCTTGCTATAATTGTATACTCTATAATTTCCAAAAATTCTCATCTCAAAAAATAATATGCAAACTCCTATTGATGAAATTCTCGCGGCCCTCGTACAAAATCCCTCTCTTTCAAACAGAGAGGATTTTCAGAAACTCAAGAATGCTATCCTTGCCAAAACACAAGCAAAAAAATGACCCTCAAATATAGAACTCTTGCAGCGATATCAAGAAAAAGTACAAAATGGTGAACTTGAAGACGATCTTCGTATACGAAAACTCCTACGAAAACGAGCCGTTCGATCACTCTCTGGAGTTTCGGTGATTTCTCTCTTGACCAAATTTTGGTGATGTCCTGGAAAGTGTATTTATTGTCCAACATACGAATGACTTCCAAAAAGTTATATTAGCAATGAACCAGCCGTTCAACGAGCAGAAATGAATGAGTTTAATCCCTATTTGCAGGTCCAAAATCGCCTGCGCTCGCTTCAGCTCACTGGAAATGCAATCTCAAAATGCGATGTACGGATTATTGGTGGAACTTGGAGTGTGTATCCCAGAAAATATCAAGAGGATTTTATTCGTGGAATCTACGATGCGCATACGGCTTTTTCGTATGGAAAATATAGCTTTGAAACAGAAAAAAACTCTCCATTTCAAAAAAGCACGCTCATAGAAAATGATTTTGTTTTATCCCAGACATTTGAAGAAGCCAAAAAAAGAAATGAAACGGCCCAAAGTCGAGTGATTGGTATGGCAATAGAAACTCGTCCAGATTGGATAGATGAAGAAGAGCTCGCAAGGCTGCGACAATACGGAGTGACTCGAGTCGAGATCTGATACCAAACAACCGATGATACTATCAATGAGATCAACAAGCGCGGGCACGGAAATGCCCAGTCTATTCGGGCAACACAGCTTCTCAAAGATGCTGGTTTCAAGGTGGTCGCGCATATGATGCCAGGACTGGTGGGAGCCACACCAGAAGGTGACAAAAAATCAATGAAAGAAATATTTGAAAACTCGGATTTTCGCCCTGATGAGCTCAAAATCTATCCAATGGTCGTCACGCCAAATTCAGAGTTAACAGAGCTTTGGAAATCTGGAAAATTTGAGCCCTATGATGACAAAACTCTTGTGCCGCTTATGGCAGAGCTCCAATCATATATCCCAGAATATGTGCGTCTCAATCGTATGTATCGAGATATCCCTGCCGAAGAAATCCTTGCCGGATCAAAGCTCGCCAACCTGCGACAAATCACAGAAGTGGCAATGCGAGCGAAAAAACTTGAGAGAAAAGATATATCAGCGCGAGAAATCCGCGCAAAAGGAAATAATCCAGAGGATGCTATTCTCGATATCTACCAGTATGACGCCTCTGGTGGACATGAGTACTTTTTGCAAATGATCGATCCAAACGATCGAACCATTTTTGGGCTGGCTCGACTGCGAATTCCATCACAGTATTTTAGCGGAGAAGATCATTTTTTTCCTGTGCTCCAAGACGCTGCCATCATACGAGAACTTCATATTTTTTGAGATCAGATTCCCGTCGGCTGAAAATGAAATCACTCTGGACAGCATCAATGATTTGGAAAAAAGATGCTCGAAACATGCGAAAAAATCGTCGAAAAAAACTATCCAAATATCAAAAAAATAGCCGTCATATCAGGTGTCGGTGCTCGTGAGTATTACAAAAAAAGGGGCTATAGCCAAGAGGATGAATATATGGTAAAATATATTCCCCTTGACAAAAATCAAAAATCTGTACAATAAGAGTATGTTCATAAAACAATGTGTCATCCTTGCTCCCGCACCCCTTTCGACTTTCGAAAGGCAGTTTTGATAACACAAAAAACCAAAAAATCCTCCTCGAAAGTCAAGAAAAAACGAGGGGGATTTTTTTTATTTACTTTTACCTTTTTTCTGTATGCAATCATCACAAAATCATATTCACACATGTGAAATATGAAAGAAAAATACGCACATGCAAGAATATCACAAGAGGCAAAAAATTATGAACCGACTGGGTGAAGTTGGTTTGCAAATTGCAGATATTCTCATACAAGCAAAATGTGATCAAGACAAAAGAGCCGATGTTCAAACTATTGACAACTTGACTCAAAAACAAATTCTCGATATTCTCTCGCTTCAAAGCAATTCTACTCTTCAAGATGGCAATATTATCTTGAAATACAAGAAAAAACGATGAGGAAAACTCAATATCGAAAAATTTTTAAAAAAATTTGCTTCCAAAAAATAAAAAAATACATATTATAGACTGAGTTCTTACTTTTTAACTTTTAAAAAATTATGTTACGACTTTCAAAATTTCCATTCAACACACTCAAATCTGTCCCAAAAGTCAGTGAAAATAGATCTACTTCTCTGCTTTTGCAATGAAGTTATATGAGACAAGTTATGGCTTGAGCTTATGAATTTTTACCAATGGGTTACAGAGTTTTAAAAAATATAGAAAATATAGTAAGAGAAGAAATGGACAGAGCTGGATATCATGAAATGCTTATGACTATTTTAACTCCAAGAGAGCTTTGGGAAATTACAAATAGATGGAAAGTTCCAGAATATTTTATTTATACAATCTTATAAGGATTTACCTACTTGTGTGTATCATATTCAAAAGAAATTTAGAAATGAAAAAAGAGCAAAATCGGGGCTTTTAAGATGAAGAGAATTTCATATGAAAGATGCTTATAGCTTCCATAAAGATGTAAAAGATTTTGAAAAATTTTACGAAGAAGTAAAAGAAGTTTATATGAGAGTTTTTGCTAGACTTGGACTTTGAGCTGATACAGTTATAGCTGATGCAGATGGATGAGCTATTTCAGATAAAAATTCTCACGAATTTCAAACATTTTTAGATATTTGAGAAGATACAATTGTGCAAGATTCTAGCTGATACTCATATAATTTAGAGTTAGCTTCTGGGGTTGCAGATGAGAAAAATATAGATGATGCAGAAGAAAAAATGGAACTTATAGATAGTGTTCCAGAGATTGTAACTATGGAAAAAATGGCTTCTTATTTCAAATCACCACTTTGGAAAATGCTTAAAACTGTGGTTTATAAAACTGAAAGTGGGAAATATTTTTCTATTGTTTTGAGATGAGATTTAGATGTAAATGAAATAAAAGTGAGAAAATTTGTTCAAAAAAAATATGGAGAAAACTTTGAGCAAGCA